>Ga0207116_10020_pt1 | contig 38697 bp, 48 predicted proteins | sample Alteio_BWMinHeat_44_FD_153550 | JGI IMG/M metagenome (GOLD analysis project Ga0207116, IMG submission 153550) | Enriched cells from forest soil in Barre Woods Harvard Forest LTER site, Petersham, Massachusetts, United States -... | ecosystem: Environmental > Terrestrial > Soil > Temperate forest >... | reverse complement strand
GTGCTACACTGCCGCCCTCGGAGGGACGGAAATGGCGAACTTGTCTGGCTTGGTGAAGCAGTTGAAAGAAGAGCGTGACCGCGTGAGGAAGCAGCTATTAGGACTCGAAACGGCCCTTACAGCATTTGCTAGTGCCTATAGTGGAAGCACGCCCAGCCCTAAACGGCGAAAGCTTTCAGCGAAGTCCCGAGCGAAGATCGCAGCCGCACAGAGAGCACGCTGGGCGAAGTGGAAGGCTAAGAGGAAACGGTGATACCTCTTTAAGTGTTCTTGTTGTACTCTGGATAACATGCCAAGCGTTCGAGTGCGCCATCAACACGAACCTCGTATCCGAAGCTGGTACTTCGGTCCGCTGCAAAAATATCTCTATACTTGACGATTCCATACACAACCATCATCTTTCCGAAGTCGCGTCCTTTGTTGCAATGCAACCCTTGATCTTTCGGTTTGCTCTTCTTGCCAACGGGAACTGGCTCTGGCTCGCTTTGGATGATATCTACAGTTTCCCAGTTGGGCTTATCCGGCAGCGAATCCACTACGTCGATACATGCTCGTTTTTCAGTTATCCATGCAGGCGTTCTCCCATCATTCTTGCAAAGGATGCGGACACTGAAACTGGTGCTGTGAGAGATGATGTCTTTCATGATTTGTTCCCCGTCAAAAATCCCGGAGCTAATGCCAGGGATGGGCTTCACTTGAACCATAATCCAAGCACGTTCAGAATTTATGAGAACATTTGCAGCTTTGTGACTTGCCTCAGTTTGCTTCCTGATCGCCCTGAGGGTCAGTCCGTAAATAAGTGCAGCGGCTCCTCCTACGACAACAGCAGCCCAAGTGGGCCATGTTTCTGGCGCGAACGCTCTTCGCCAGACATTCTCGTTTAATGACGCCGCGAGTAAGAGAGATAAGGTAGTCATTTCACTTGTGCGGAAACACGTTATCAATCTTCCGCATGATCCTTTCTGCCGCAGCGGCACCCATCCTGTCGGTTCTAGGGCTTCCCTGTGGCCCACCAAACAAATCGTCTGCCGTATCGAGATGCCGAGACACCAGAATTGAAGCCATGATCCCGAGCACTCGTTTGCGGCCCTCGTCCACGACGGATATAATACAGCTTTCGCTTTGTATTCGCCTAACTCTTTGGACGCTGATCTTCTACGTCTGAGGGGCGGCAGGAGGGCTTCTCTGGTGAACGTGCCCAGCACAGGCAAATGGTTTTTGCCGCCCTATTACAAGTTAGGAAAGTTGCTTTGCAAACTTCGGGATTGGAAATGGAAAAACCGTACAGATATTTCAAATGACCATCGTGAATATTTGGAGGATCGCTCTCGGGATCGTTACGAAGCCGCTGTTCTGGGCGGTCTGGTTTTCTCCTCTTGGAACAGGAGAACAATAACATGGTAACCCTTGAAGTGGCAGAGGCAGTTGAAACAAGCCTGCAGTTCTTTCAGCGGGAGTTCAAAGCATTACGCGGATACAATCCTTATCCCTACCAGGAGCAGCAGTTCTCTTCTGTGCTGAACGGACGACCTGCGGAGTTGGTGTACATCCCGACGGGCGGGGGCAAGACTGAAATCATCGCCGCGTGGCTACTGGCCGTACTGTACCAGATCAAAACCACAGAAGCAGTGTCGATCCCTCGCCGTCTTTACTACGCGGTGGATCGCCGCTCTGTGGTGGATCAGACCGAACTGGTTGCGGCTGACTTGCTGGAGAAGATTAACAGCAACCATGGATGGTTCAGTCTTCTATCCTCACAAACTGCTTCTGCACAGCCCCTCGTGGTCTCTGTACTTCGTGGGCAGCGCGTGACCGAGCAAGAGCCGATCATAAAAGATCCATCGGCCTTCGCAATGGTCTTGTGCACGCCTGACATGGTGCTCAGCCGTTTGTTGTTCTCCGCATACGGATGCAGCCCACGGGTTGCATCGAGAGAAGCAGGGCTTGTAGGCCAGGACGCATGGATCGTTCTGGACGAAGCGCATATCTCCGACGCTGGCCGTCAGACCCTGGAATACGTCAAGCAGCACAACACCACCAACATGAGGCCGTGGTGGTACACCTGCATGACCGCGACTCCACGCAGCGACTCCGAGAACAAGTTGTCTCTGAGCAGCGACGACCTGGAATTGATGAAGGACAAACTGCGGGCACCCAAGGCAGTGCGACGCATCGATGTGCCAGACAAGGAGTTGGTAAAGAATGTCCTCGCCACGGTTGAACAGCTTCCTGAGTGGAACCGTTTGATTGTGTACGTGGAGAAACCTGGGCATGCCGCGCAGGTGTGCCGTGCGTTGGCCAAGCAGTACACCGTACGTTTGCTGACGGGAACCATGAGGGGCTTCGAGAAGGCACGGCTTGACCTGAGTGCATTCAAGAAAGAGGCAACGGTCACGGGCAAGCATGTCCTAGTGTGCACCGCAGCGGGAGAACTAGGTCTCGATGTCTCATGTGACTTGATGATCACGGAGTTCACCTTCATTGATCGCCTGCTGCAACGTCTTGGCCGACTGAACCGCTGGAACGAGGTGCAGGACGCCCGTGGATTCATATTGCGGACTGTCCAGGAAGAGGAAGACAAAGATAGCCCGAAGCAGGTGGCTCTGGACGCAACCTTGGCGTACTTGAACTCGCTGCCAACAATCGTTGGTGGTATCGATGTGTCGAACTACACGGTGTACTGCAACCCTACGCCGCAGGCCGCCTTCAGTCCGACTCCCAGGTCGTCCGTATTGAACGAGGCAATCCTAGCGCAACTCGTGAATACCTCAATCGATCACTGCATACCTGCTTCGGATTACATTCGTGGGCGTGAATTCCAGTATCACATCGACTTCGTGATCCGCAGTAAACGGGAACTGGACGCCGTGGTAAAGCTGACTGAGGAAGACCTGCAGAACTATGTCTCCACCACACCTGTACTGAATGAGGAGATCTTCAAAGAACCCCTGGCCAGCAAACTGATCGCGCAGTTGGTGGAAGCATTAGGAGATCGCTCGATCCTCTACGTCAGTGCTCAGGGTGAACCCGAAGTTCTCCCAGCATCCGCTCTGAACTTCTCGTACCGATCTGGACTCCTGTACCTGCCCGACGATGTGCAGTGGATCGACGCGCAGGGTGTGTTCAAGATCGGCGGTGAAGGCATCGGAGACATCTTCTCAACCATCCAGAGTCGTTACCTGCGGTTCATTGAGACCGAGCAAGGTATCGATGGGATCGACAACGAAGTACAGGCTGAGTCAAGGAAGGAGTTGCTGAAGAACATCAGCACCGAGGAGGGCTACAAGGCCACAGTAACATTCGATGCTGGCAGCCTGCTTTACGTGAGGATTGCTGAGAAGAAGGTCAAGAGGACGAAGCTGCTCAATGATCACCTGGCAATGGCTGAGCATATTGCCAAGGACATCGTGGGAGCACTGCAATTGGAGCCTGTGCTTGCTGTACAGGTCACGGCTGCTATGCTGCACCACGACGGTGGGAAGGGTCATCCTTTGTGGCAACTGGCAGCACGAGGCACCGCCGAAGGAGAACCCTTGGCAAAGCTGAAGTTCTTCTACGATCCGAGACTGCTCGGGGGTATGCGTCACGAGTTGGTGTCTGCTTTGGACAAACCAGAACTGGATGATCTGACAACCTGGTTGATTCTGAGTCATCACGGAAGGTGCCGTCCGTTCTTCAAAGAGCGTGCATACGATCCAAACCGCCTGCAGGAGAGTGCCGCGCTGAATGCCAAGCTGCCTGGGATGTTCCAGGGGCTGAACACGCAGTACGGGCCATGGGGATTGGCGTACCTAGAGGCAATTGTTCGAGGGATTGACATACAGTCCGAGGATAAATAGGAGATTTACGCAAACCAGGCGGGGTTCTGAACAGAGTAAACGGTTTTCGTAAACCGAGATGGAGGTGAAATAGGATAAGCACAATCTATGTAACACGTTGTGAAGCGGTTTCACTGTGCATCGGTGCGCAGTTGTCATTGAAACTTTCACAATGCGTATTACGCTGACGCGACGAAGGGCGTTTCACTGTGCATCGGTGCGCAGTTGTCATTGAAACTCGGTGCCGATCGAAGTAAGGAATTTGTGGGCGAAGCGAAACGGTGCCCGTGAAGTATTCGATGTTGCACCGGAAAAGATCAGCGTGAAAGACGCGGTAGCGCGCTTCATAAGCAGCAAGCGCAACGAGAATCTGGCCGAGTCCACTCTGGATAAATTAAAGACGATCTTCGAGAAGCAGTTTCTGCCGTGGGCTACTGAGTCGCGATTGGAGCATCTCGAAGAGATCGCGGCGGCGGACCTTGAAGGGTTTCGCGACACTTGGGAAGACGGGCCTCTCGCAAAGAAAAAAAGCAAGAGCGGCTAATTGGCTTCTTCTATTACTGCCTGCGACTGGGTTGGATCAAAACGAACCCTGCTGTTTCGTTGGGTCGCATCAGAGCCGACGGACCTCCGACAGATTACGTCTCGAAGCACGAATTTGAACAGATTATCGATGCTTCGTATATTTACCAGCCCAAAGGCTGGGTTGAGTGCAGACATCAAGCGACGCGGCTCCGGATCCTCACTTGGTTGATGCGTTGGAGTGGGCTCACCATTCGCGATGCTGTGACACTCGAGCGCCGGCGCCTGAAGGACAAAGACGAGCTTTTCCTGTATCGCGCGAAAACCGGCAATCCGGTTTACGTTCCGCTTCCCCCGAACGTTGCGGAATCATTGCGGAATATCCCTCCTGGTCCTTGCCCCAATCCCCGCTATTTCTTCTGGTCTGGTAACGGATCACCTAAATCGGTGGTTGGCAATTGGCAGCGGAGTTTTCGTCGGCTCTTCAAGATTGCTAACCTGCGGCGGGAGGACGGAACACCAAAACGTTGCCATCCTCATATGTTGCGCGACACGTTCGCTGTTGAAATGTTGCTCGCGGGTGTGCCTCTCGAACAGGTCTCAATTCTGCTCGGGCATAAGAGCGTGAAGATTACCGAAAAGCATTACGCACCTTGGGTTAAGGCTCGACAAGAGCTGCTCGCAGCCAATGTTCGCAAGGCGTGGACTATCCTTCGAACCAGTGACAGGAAGGCGCGCCGAAAACAACCACAGCGCGTGGAGAGTGCCTAAGAGGGCGAAGTCCATGTCAACTTGCTCGTCGCAGTTTTCGATGTACCCGCATCAGGACCGTCTCAGGGACGCGCAAAGTCCGGTAGCCGCGTTTGTGGCGGGTCTCTTCTGATCCCCAGTGAATCACCCCAGGTTCCCTTTCGAAAATCCTTCGAACCGTCTTTTGACTGACAGCCCAGAGTTTGGATATCTCGATGACGGAGTAATGTTTTTCGTTGGCGAGGTCAACAGGATTTAAGGACAGTCCGGCCAGGTGAGACGACTCTGGCATTTTGCGAGCAAGGTCCGCCATTGGGATGCCTCTGTGTCAACTGCGATCTTTCAATCGGCTGCTGCCAAGTCAAAATAGCTTGAGAGCGACGATCTCGGCTGCAATCGCAGAGTGTTAACCAATTTGAGTCAACAACCCAAATATTGTCCAATAACTTTTCGTACGGAAGTCATTCCCTGCGGTTATACCGACGACGTATGGAGCCCTTTTCGAGAACTCCAACTAGGGTAGGATTGGGAAAAAACCGTCTCTATCGTTCACACATAAGGACACTTGCAAGAGGCTCTAAGAGACCTCAATGAAGGGCTAGTCGAGTCCTGTGTCGGAGGGATTCAAAGTAATGATCGGCATCGATTTCGGCACGACGAATAGCGCTGTTGCCATGGCCGACGAATTTGCGCGTGTCACAACAGCGCGCTATCCGTCAGGCAATACCGAATCAGAAACGTTTCGGTCAATTCTATTCTTTGCTCCTCCGCAAAAAGGTGTGCGTCGAGAGCTGTCTCCATTTGCCGGACCCGATGCAATCGATCCGTACCTGCACGCCGAGGATGGCGGCCGCCTGATCCAATCGATCAAATCATATCTGGCAAATTCTTCTCTGAAATCCACAAGTCTGTTCGGGAAAAGCTACCGCTTCGAGGAGTTGGTAGGTTATCTACTTCGATCGCTGAAGATAGCATCTGGGAAATCCGGAGTTCCGACCGGGACGAAAGCAGTCGTCGGTCGCCCTGTGCGATTTGTTGGTGCGGCAAATCCAACCGATGATGCGTATGCGACTAAACGACTGAAAGAAGCTCTGGTCATGGCGGCATTACCGAGGTGCAATTCGAGTTGGAGCCGGTGGCAGCAGCGTATTCGTACGAAGCAAATCTGAGAAAAGATGAGCTGCTGCTGGTGGCTGATTTCGGAGGTGGCACGACCGACTTCACATTAGTGCGCGTGGGATCGGAGGCACGCCGGATGCGAGATTCCCAGCAAAGGGTCCTTGCCTGTGCCGGTGTTGGAATAGCCGGTGACAGTTTCGATGCCAAGCTAGTGCGTCATTTGGTGGCGCCTTTGCTGGGCCGCGGTGCACAATGGCGGCTTATCGGGAAAATTAGAACTGTACCGAACTGGCCATTTGCAAAACTTGAGCACTGGCATCGCCTGTCGTTCCTCAAATCGAACGAAAATATGGAAGCTTTGCGCTCTCTACGTGCTCGGGCACTCGAGCCCGATAAAATCGACCTGTTCATCATGCTGGTTACAGAGGATCTGGGTTTTCAGCTACACCGCGCCGTGCAGCAAGCCAAGTACGAACTCTCGCTCAAGCAGGAGGCAATCTTTTCGTTCCGCGTGGCGGGCATTCACGTTTCGCAAAGCATTACTCGCGCACAGTTCGAAGAGTGGATTACAGACGACCTTCACGCAATCTCGTCGTGCGTGGATCGCATGCTGGAAAGCAGAGGTGTAAAGCCGGGCGATATCGAGAGGGTGTTCCTTACCGGAGGTAGTTCTTTTGTGCCCGCCGTGCGCGATATTTTTGAAAGCCGATTCGGACGCGAGCGTATTGTTGGTGGATCCGAGTTCACCTCAGTTGCGAAGGGTCTGGCCCTTCGATCGCGTGACTTGTCGAATCAGAAAAAGACATAAGCACGCCTGTGGCAAGTACTGAAATCAATTTGAGCCGGTTTTGGGGATCGAAGTTTCGGGTCGAAGTTGCGGGACCGTCGTGGAACCCGCGACCTCTGCGGTGACAGGGGTGCTTTTCGCGATAATTCATTGAGTCTTAACGGTACTGACAGCCCGTTAGTGATACCCATTGGAGCCTCGTGCCTTGCTTCATTGGACCCTCACTGGACCCTGCATTTGCCGCATAATTCGGAAGCGAACTATCACTTGCCATTCGACCCGACAATGTGGTCGCGGTAGGTGGGTTCTACGCGCGTAACAGCAGAATCCCTTACCGAATAGAATAGGTACCATGGCCGACCTGACCACTCCCCTGCCGCTAACATCCTCGCGTGCCGACCAGATCTTTCCGACACTGACTTCAGTGCAAATCGAACGTGTTGCTATACACGGCCACACACGCGCAGTTCGGAGTGGCGAGATCTTGGTCGAACAAGGGGATCGATCCATTCCATTCTTCGTAGTCATTTCTGGGGAACTAGAAGCGGTGCGGCCGACATGCGCAACCGAAACGCTTATTACGATCGTCCGAGCCGGCCAGTTCACTGGCGAAATCAACACGCTTTCGGGCCGTCGTGCGCTGGCGCGGATTCGCGCACGGCAAGATGGAGAAGTTATCCAGCTTGCTCGCGAAAGCGTTCTCACTCTCGTGCAAACAGATGCCGAACTGAGCGAGATCCTGATGCGCGCATTCATTCTTCGACGCGTGGAGTTGCTGACGCAAGGCATTGGCGATGCAACCCTGGTGGGTTCAAGCCATTCCGCCGATACGCTTCGCATCAAGGAATTCTTGACTCGGAACGGCCACCCATATACGTATATCGATCTAGAACGCGACGCGGACGTGCAAAGCCTTCTCGATCATTTTCGCGTCTCTGTAGCTGAAACACCCGTCGTGATCTGCCGCGGCGAAACGGTACTGCGTAATCCCACGAATCGCGAGATCGCCAACTGTCTTGGCTTCAACGTGGCAGTGGACGAGACACAAGTACGCGATTTGGTGATTGTGGGCGCGGGGCCGGCCGGCCTCGCCTCTGCCGTGTATGGCGCCTCGGAGGGACTTGAAGTCCTGCTGCTGGAAACCTACTCGCCCGGAGGGCAAGCGGGTTCCAGTTCGAGAATTGAGAACTATCTTGGATTTCCAACCGGAATTTCTGGAAACGAACTAGCTGGTCGGGCATACACTCAGGCGCAGAAATTTGGAGCGCAGATGCTGCTCACCACGGGAGCACGGCTAACCTGCGACCGCAAGCCGTATCAGATAGAACTGGAGGATGGCAGTAAGATCCCAGCGCGTGCAATCGTCATCGCCACCGGGGCCAAATACCGGAAGCTGCCGATTGAGAATATATCGCGCTTTGAAGGTGCGGGCATTTATTATGGTGCAACTTTTGTTGAGGCGCAGGTGTGTAGCGGCGAAGACGTCATCGTGGTCGGCGGTGGAAATGCCGCGGGGCAGGCTGCGGTGTTTTTGGCTGAGAGCACAAAGCACGTGGACATAGTCGTCAGAGGCTCTGGCCTCATTGACACAATGTCGAAATACCTGATTCGGCGCATTGAACAAACCCCTAACATCACCGTGCTACTAGAAACGGAAGTTGTCGGCCTCGAAGGTGTTGATCATCTCGAACGAGTCACTGTACGGAATACTCAAACTGGAAAGACTGAAAAGAAGAACGTCGCTCATGTGTTCGTGATGACGGGAGCGAACCCCAACACCGCCTGGCTCAACGGTTGCGTCGTGCTCGACAGCAAGGGCTTTATTAAGACAGGTCCGGATCTTTCATCAGAAGAGCTGACCGGCGCACACTGGCCTCTCAGTCGCCGGCCCTACCTGCTGGAAACCAGTCTGCCCGGTGTTTTTGCCGCGGGGGATGTTCGTGCAGGCAATGTCAAACGCGTAGCCTCGTCTGTCGGCGAAGGATCGATCGCGATCTCGTTCGTCCACCAACTGTTGAGAGAGTAATCTTGCCGTTTCTCGACGCTCGTGACTAAATTTCGGCAATGGAATCGGTGTTAGCCTAGTTGCTCGATGGACCACCACACAGTCGCGGCTATCAGCATCACCGGTACATGCCTTGATGTGCTCGGCAGTCTGTATCTTGCCTACGACTTGCTGGGTGGACAGCACGGCCCGTTACGACTGCTTACCCGCGCTGTCACGTACTCGATAGTTTTCGGAGTCGGATACGGTTTGGGGTTGGGTCTTGTTTTTGGACTGGCGGCTGGAATTACGACCGGAGTGACTCTGTCGATTGAACTCAATCGAGCAGCTCGTGGACTTGATTATTACTCGTTGCCTTGGGAAGGAATGTTTTCCGCCATCCGAGCATTTGGCTTCGGAGCTGGACTATATAGGATCGTAGGCATTCGATTCGCGGTGGCATTTGCCCTCCTCATCACGATCGGCCAGATTTTGGCATACTCTCGCGGGATGCGTCCTGCCGTAGATTATGTAGCGGCTCGCCGTCCTCGCCTTACACGTCGGCAGTTCTGGGGAACCGTGATCCGCACTGTTGGCTACATCGCCAGTGCCCTTGTTTGTAGCGCTTTTATCCATCACGTCGATCATCCTTGGCGATTTGCGATTCGGGTGGGCTTAATAACAGGCGTCGTCACCGGCATTGGGGCGACCGTCAATCCTTACATCGAATACTATGCTAACAATCTTCCAGAGCGACGGCTAGGCGCGTTCGGCATCGGGCTTATCTTCTGCGGCTTCGTATTGCAGTCCCTTCAGTATTGGCTGGCCCTGTTTGATGTCCCTCTGACCTAGTCAGTCTGAGAGCATATGGCCGATCGAGTATTCCCAAAGCACTTTGACGGACGGCGTTTCTACAACCCTGATGCTCCTCAGGCGCGTGGTTTTCTTGATGGCCTACGATGGAAGCTGACCAGCCATCCGGAACCATCGCCAGCTTTTATCGAAGACGTGATGCCGTCTGTGCCACCCCGTAGCGTGGATGCCCGTCATGTCCGAGTCACGATGGTGAACCACTCGACCGCGCTTGTTCAACGTTCCGGTTTCAATCTATTGACAGATCCAATTTGGTCAGAACGAGCAAGTCCACTGTCCTGGATAGGTCCCAGGCGACGGAGAAGGCCTGGAGTGCGGATGGAAGATCTTCCGCCCATTGACATAGTTCTAATCAGCCACAATCATTTCGACCATCTGGATTTGCCAACTCTGCGTCAACTTGCGACTCGTGGACGTTCTACTTTTGTGGTGGCCGCTCGGTGTGCTCGCCTGCTTCGCTCCCAAAGAATCGAATCGGTTCACGAACTGGATTGGGGAGAGTCGCTGGCCATTTCCGGCGTCACCATCCACTGCGTACCGGCCCTGCACTTCTCAGCCCGCGGCATTTTTGACCGTAACAGGACCCTGTGGTGCGGATATGTAATTGAATATCCCGAAAGCCTGGTCTATTTCGCTGGGGACACTGCTTTCGGAAGTCATTTCGCCCAGATTCGGGAAGAGTTCGGCTCGCCACAGCTTGCGTTGCTACCCATCGGTGCATATGAGCCACGCTGGTTCATGTCGCCAGTGCACATGGCTCCCGAAGAAGCGGTTCGAGCCCACGAAATTCTCGGTGCCAAAAATAGCATTGCGATCCACCATGGGACCTTCCAATTGGCGGATGACGGCATCGACACTCCACAGAAGCAACTTCTGGCTTGCAGGCGGGACGATTCGTTTCTGATTCTTAGGAACAGTCGATCAGTAGAAATCCCATGCTGAGTATCCAATGCACGCGGGCTGGAATTGCCATATGCTGCTTTGATGCTGTGGCTCATAACTCAGCTACATGAATGCGAAAACCAATTTCTGTCTCTTTTGAATCGAAATATCAAGGTTCTCTCCTCCTGTTTTGGAACCGGAAATGCAATCCCCAGCCCTTACAAGCAGTTGCTGAACCGCTTCATGAGTATGGGAGTCCAGCTTGAAATGTGCGGCGCTACTGCGAAAGCAAATCACTGGGGGAATGCGAACCTCCTTCAGGGAGTTAAGGTCAACGTCAACGCGATGGTGCGGCGGACCCAATTGGAACAGGAAGGCTACACAACGATCTACCAGTAGCTCGGCGTCCATGTAGGCCTGCTACAGAAGGAGACTTGTTATGAAGATTTGGCAACTCGCGGCACTGCTGATTGGCTTTGCACTACCCATGTCAGCGGCCAGCAATCCCGTTAAGAAGAATGGAATTGTCGACGTTTTCGGCAATCACTCGGTAGATGAGACAGTCGAGAGACTCAAGAATATTTTGCAAGCAAAAGGGATCACTCTATTTGCTTTCATCGATCACAGCGGAGAGGCGGAAAAAGTCGGAATGAAGATGCGCCCTACCAAGCTACTGATTTTCGGTAGCCCCAAGGCAGGAACGCCGCTCATGTTGGCAACTCCAAGCATTGCGATCGACCTGCCCCTCAAAATTCTGGTTTGGGATTGAGTACAATCTCGGGATAACCCGGGTTGGAAAACTCCTGACCTTCGGGTGAACGCGGACTGTCCGGAATAGACCACCGGGCGAAGATCGATTCCGCAATCAATAGTGGTCCACGCGCAGGTGTGAACCATTTCTTGATGGCCGGCTAAGCCGACAAATTCGACCATAGTGATTCCGACCAGCCTGCCCGTACGAACTGTGCCAACGACGTAGCCGGTCATGGTCGAACAGGGTCGACGACCTCGACCAATGGAAACTGATGGAAGTCGGTATCTCGCGTGCACACCCTGCGGATTCCATGCTCGCGCATCAGAATAGCTGTATGAGCATCGTGAAGTAGGTTGCCTGCTAGATGAGGAAGTTCCGTGAAAACCTGCGCCGCAACATCAGCGTGCCTTTGGGTTGCAACCAAGACACTAAGGCCGGGTGAGCTGAGCAGAGCTGCGACAAAATCCCATGCTGACGATATATTCCACGGTCGTCGCATGACTCGCGGGTGAGTGACTACGCGCAGGAACTCGTACAAGATTGGCCAAGTCGTATACCAGGCGTCCGGACGTACTCGTTGGCCATCGAGCCATTTGCGGCAAGTGGCATGAAATGGTGAATCTTGGTCGGCAGCGTAAACCAGCACATTAGTATCGACAACTAGCATTACTGCTCTTCCATGGCTCGATAAAGGGCGTCCCGATCTGCGACGTCCAGCAGCGTGCCACCACTGCGAAACACTGGAAGGGGAGGAACCGGCCCCCGCTTCTTCGTGGCTCGAAATAGCATGCGCAGTGCGGTCTCGACCAGTTCCGACATGGTACGTCGCTGGCGCGCTGATTCGCGCTTGAGTTGGGCCATCACGGTGTCGTCTATGTTGAGCGTGGTCTTCATATGGTAAAACATATCATGAGTATGGCAATATGTCACGCATTGACTCTCATGCGGTCGGATGATGCTGAACAAGGTCGGGCTGGGCACGAGCAAACCCGGCGGTGCCAGGTTTGAGCTGATGGACTGCCACCCTTGGACAACTGTCAAACACCTGGGCCAGGAAATTTTCTTCGCTACTCATGTCAGCTCGGGGCCAAGAATTGCAAGACAGTGCAGCAGCGATTCGGTTCGAGCGGTCGGCTTTCGGGATCCACGCGCACATGGACCCAACACTCGAGACGCGCTGGAAAGCAAATGCACACCTCGGGCCAACCGTGAAACAATGACTAGGTGCCGCCTGTTTCCGAGACGGATCGAGCCGTAGCCTGAGTGGATACTAAAGAGCCAATACGGTATCTTCCGACGACCTGCCGTCCGCGCGCCTATCAGAGAGAAGCGTTGGCGGCGGTTCTTGATGCCTACAAAGCCGGCAAACGCCGTGTGATCGTTTCGTTGCCGACGGGCACCGGAAAAACCGTGGTGTTCGCTCACTTCCCTCGCGTTTTCAACATGAAGAAACGATTATTCGTGCTCGCACATCGGGAGGAACTGCTGCTGCAGGCACGGGATAAGTTTAGATCTATCGACCCCGAATTGAAGGTGGAGATTGAACAAGCCAGCACCCACGCCGCTGCCGATGCCAAGGTGGTCATTGCCTCCGTTCCAACGCTAGCTCGCGGCGGCGCTCGCTTGGCGCGGTTCCAGCCGGATGAATTTTCCATCGTGGTTGTTGATGAGGCGCACCACGCAGTCGCACCCAGTTATCGGCGCATCTTCGATCACTTCGGTTTGTTCGACCCCAACAACTCCCGCTACCTGGTCGGCTTCACGGCCACACCCCGACGAGGCGATAAACAGGGACTGGGCGAAGTATTTGAGGAGGTCTGTTACGCGCGGGATATGCGCGAGATGATTGCGGACCGCTACCTCTGCCCCATCACAGGCTGGCGGGTGGAAACTGATTTGTCCCTCGATAACATCAAGGTCCGACATGGTGATTTCGTCGAAAGTCAGCTCGCACGGGTAGTGAATACGCCGATACGCAACCATCTGTTGCTAAAAGCTTACCGGGACTTCTCCTCGGGAAGACGGACAATCGTCTTCTGCGTGGATGTGGCGCACGCCCAGGAGGTGCACCGTGCGTTTGCTGATGCCGGGATTCGATCGGCGCCGGTCTGGGGCGAACTTTCAAGGGATCAGCGCCGCTCCACGCTAGCTGCGTTTTCGGCAGGAGAGATTGATGTCGTCACGAATTGTAATTTGCTGACGGAGGGTTTCGATGAACCGCGCGTCGAGTGCGTGATCATGGCGCGGCCGACGAGATCGAAGCTGCTTTACGCCCAAATGGTCGGACGCGGCACGCGACTCCATCCTGCCAAACAGAATCTTATGGTGATTGACGTCGCTGATAACTCCAGAATGCATCAATTGCCAGGCTTGCACAGCTTATTCAATTTGCCCCTCAACATGAATCTAAAAGGGGACAATGCACTGGAAATCGAGCGAGAGATCGAACGACTGAGCCGGAATCAGCCGTGGATCAATACATCGCGCCTTGCGACACCGGAGGATTTGAAGCTGGCTGCCGAACGTATCGAGTTTTTCAATTTCGAGTCGCCACCGGAAATACGCGCCTACACCAACAGTACCTGGCACGCTGTACCCGAGGGATACCGCCTTGGTCTGACCGAGGGTGAGTGGATTTCCATCGAACCGAATCTGCTCGACACGTGGGATATTCAGCTTTCCACGGCACACGCAAGCAAAAGATCGCTGGGCCGCACCACGAGCCTGGCCGAGGCGGTTGCCTCGGCAGACCGTTTTGTTGCCATTCATCGTCCTGACGCGCGACGGCTGGTTGAGCGCTCGGCTGGCTGGAGGAACGAACCGCCTAGCGATAAACAAAGACAAGTGCTTGCGCGCAATGGGATCCCCGTGCCCGCAGCACTCACCCGGGGGCAGGCGGCTCAGATGATCTCGCAACTTATGTCTGCGTCAATCCTGCGGAGCTGACCGGCGCGGCATACGGCTGACCCAACTACACGAATGGCGAGCCCAGCTCACTACAAAAGAACCAAAAGCTGCAATGACGCAGCCGGGAGCACGAGGCTTATCACTCAGACCCAAAGCCGTAGGCTCCGCCTAGGTTTGGCAGTCCAAGTGGTGCGATCCACAATTTCCTTGTATTACACTCCGTAATACGGTAGACTCATGGGAACTAGTGATATGCCTTCTCCTCTGACTTTGAGACTTGACGCGAAGACCAGAAAGCGGATCGAGCGTATCGCTCGCCGGAGACAAGTCTCCGTCTCCGAGGTGATACGTCTGGCGATCGCAGCGTGGGCGGAGCAGCAAGAGCCGATCGCCGCGCCCTACGAGGCGATCGCGGATTTGATCGGGGTGGTCCATGGCGGGATGCCCGGTCGCTCCACCCAGATGGGCCGCCGACTCTCCGAAATCCTCAAGAAGCGGCGGAACAAATAGTGGTCCTCATCGACGCTGGACCGCTTGTGGCGCTGCTTGATGCTGACGATCAGTATCACGAAAGGTGCGTCGATTGCTTGAAGGGCTTGCGAGAGCCCTTGGTCACTGTTTGGCCTCCACTCGTCGAAGCCGTCTATTTGCTCGGGGACCTTCCAAAAGCCCAGGAAGGTCTCTGGGAGATGTTGGCGCGAGGAGCGGTGCGACTCCTCACCCTCGACCTGGTAGACATACCTCGCATACGAGAGCTTATGATCAAGTATGCCGACCGTCCGATGGATCTCGCGGACGCGGCACTTGTCAGAGTGGCTGAGCGAGAAGGCATCAGGAGGATCTTCACCGTGGATCGCAACGATTTCACCGTCTATCGCCTTCACGGACGGATGGGTCTTGCAATCGTCCCGTAAGAACTCCAGAAAGCGGGTCACCGTTGACGCGATCGGTTCGGTCGCTCAGCCGTCTTTGGCTCGTGGTCAGTCGATTGCGCTGAAACTTCTTCAGGCGGGAGAAACCCAGATGCAGAACCCGTACCGCTGGAATACAAGCAATGCCGACGTGCCAACTCGACCGCTCTCGCCCACAGACCAGATAGTGCTTCCCGTTGACGAGATCGGCCGAAGCCAGCAGTAATGCAAGATCACTCTAGTCGTTTTCGGGCAATGTCCGCCGGTGAGCCCCTTGATTCAACGTGAAGAGTTCCTTCGCTTCGGACATGCAGGTCGTACTGGCGGAAACTACACCTTTCGTATTAACTACTCCCAGTCTTGTCCAAATACTTTTCCAACGGGTGTTATTCCTTCTGATTGTAGTCGAAAGGAAGTATTGAAAGACCTTTCTCCTCGAACCGAACAGGTACTTTACGTTTCCCTCGCGGAAAAGAAGGCCGAACCGAGCTGGCAACATGACATTCTGGATAAGCTCATGCCCAAATGGCTACGCCCGTAGCTGGATTTGGGATGTTTCTGCCATCAGCGCATTCCACGTTCTCACCGGCGAAAACAGCCAACTCCTTTATTTTCGATGGCTTTTCACGGCACGCGCGTAGCCTTTCAGGCACCCGCCACTATTGCAGTCGGGGATCGCCGAATGTAGCGCGCCGCACCAACGTCCTCAACTTTACCGCCGATGGGGATTTACAAGTGACTTGTTTCCCGCGAACCTCGGGGAGCTTCACGCGTTGGCGCGCTGTCCACGGCACGCTTCCGGGCTATGCGCCTTTCCGCCTTCTTCGCTGCATCGCGGCGGCATCGCTCCTCGATAGACAGAACTGCCTCTGGGAAAGTCTTGCCAAACCGTTTGAAGTAGAGCTCTTCGATAAACTGCGGCAAGGGCACCTTCCACGGCTCCTGCTTATGGTTATCGATCTTGCCCAACTTCGCCGGGTTCATCCCCAGTTCGCGGGCCATGTGGACCTGAGTGTGAGACAAATGGTGGCGCTTTCGCGCCTCGATCCATGCCTGCATCTTCTGATTGGGCTTCTTCGTCCTCTTGGCCATGCACCATTTTCCTCTCGACAAATGTCCTACGTCTTCCACATCTGACCTGGTCGATCAGGGCGCTGGGGGCAGATCCGTGATCGAGGCCGTCCTGCTAGCCCTGAGGTCGATTCTTTGCTTGCTCCATAGCGATCTGGTTGACATGTGACAACGCCTTCGACCCAGAGGCCCCCTCGATCGCCTTCAAGGCAATGTCCTGCACCTGCTGCTTAGCGTCTACTAGTTGCTTTTCGAGCGTTACGATCTGAACAGCTTGGCGGGCCAGAGTCTCCTCCAGCGTCCTCACGTGCAGTTCCGCAAGCCGCTTTTCGGTCTCCGCGTCCTTCTTCAGAACGAGCACCTCCTGCTCGAACTTGGCTTCCGTCTCGCGTCGCACCCGCAACGCTGCAGTCTCCGCCTCATTCTGGAGACGTGTTGGAAAACCCTCAACTTCCTTTCGTAAACGCGTCAATTCGTCCTCGCGCTCTTTCAGTTCCGCCTCGCGCTGTCTCGACGCTTTATCCAGAGCCTCCTGACGCTCCTGGTTCTTTTTCTCCACGAGGCGCATCTCTTCTTCATACTTGTCCTGAGCTTTCTTGCGCTCGAGCGCCTTCTTATACTCATAATCTTCGATCTCGCGCTGACGCTGCTTCTTAAGATTCTCCTCCTGCTCCTTGCGCTCACGTTCCATTCTCGCCGACTCTTCCTCCCACGCCAGGCGCAGCGCACCTATCTCTGCTTCCGCACGCTGCTTCTCCCGCGCATAATCCTGCACGATCTGATCGAGCGCCGTGGCCGCCACGTCCATCTTATGGAGCTGCTCCAGTTCCTTGCGCTCGAGTGCTACTGCTTCCCGCACCGTGGCCAGTACCTTCACCTCCTGCGTGAGCTGCTCGGAAACATCGGCTAGCGCCTTGCCAACCTCGAGTCCCAGCCCTGAAATCTTCTGCACTACAGCCTCGACGGTTATACCCTCCGCGGCTTGCCGGACCTCGGCCTCGCGCAATCGTGCGGCCCCCTCGGCCTTGGCGTCTGCGGCCTCGCGCGCAGTTTCCGCCTGCTCTTGGATCTCCGCGAACTCCTGCTGCATTTCCGCTCTGCTGCGCTTTGCTCGCACCGTTGCTTTCATTGCCTTCATGGGCATTGTCGTGTTCCTTTCGCAGGAAGATTATCAGATTTCAGCCCTTCACATTCACTCGACGTAGGACCAACTCTATTGTGCGAGGGCCCTGCTTGACATGCTCGAAGAACCGGTGCCCAGCTCCAGACCCACTCCTGAGGCGTAATCTTCTGAGTCTTGCCTAAGCCAAACTTCCGGCGTTCGGTTCGCGAAAACGGAGTCGAGTTTTTGTCCAACGAATCGGAGCGGACCTCTGGAATACGGGGGCGGTAGGTGGCGTCAGAGTGAGTCTCGAACGAAATCTTTTCGTACAATAAACGTACAACCGATCTGGCAATAGGGCCGGTTTGGCCGTTGTGGCATTTCCTAGAATCAATAACCTACACGCTCTCAACACCTTGACTTAGTCCGACTCCCGCCGCCTCCACCACTTATATCTGACTGTAAATAAACACTTTAATCTCTACACTAAGTGCGTGCTGTCGTGCTTGAATTCTTCGTGTGATCGTCAGCGTTTGGACCCGCCATCTCGAAGACTGCGAACACCAGACCGCAACTACCGCCGCTGCGGCTGTCCCAAACATCTTAATTGGGACTTCGCTGGAAAACAGTTCCGCCAATCCGCCAAGACTGCTTCGTGGGAAATTGCGACCCGCAAGGCTCGGGCTGTTGAACTTGAATATCACCAGCGCGAGCTTGGCGAGACAGCAAAGAAGCGGGAGCGGGTGACACTGGAGAAAACCGTCGAAGCATATCTAGACGACAAGCGCAGCCAGCAGCTCAAAGACACGACACTCACCAAGCTCGAAACGATTTATTTTTCCAAAGAAGAATTCGCCAAAATTGTTGACGCGACCTACGTCTACGACTCGAAAACCGTGGATGCGCGGGAAATGCAGAACAATGCCACTCGGCTCCGCGCATTAACACATCCCATGCCCTACAGCGGTCTGACCATAAGAGACGCAATCACTCTTGAGCGATCCGTCTGAGTGAGGACGACAAATTATTTTGTATCGCGCAAAGACCAGCGTGCCTGTCTACGTGCCCATTCCGCACTTCGTGGCGGAGGCTCTGCGGGATATTCCGCCTGGCCCCAAACCCAACCCACGATATTTTTCTGGAGTGGAAACAGTAATCCAAAATCAGCGGTGTCAGATTGGCGGCGAGCATTCAGAAAACTTTTCAAGATCGCAAAACATCTGCCATTCGGGCGACAGCAAAAAACGCTGCTTCCCGCACATGCTGCGCGATACTTTCGCTGTAGAGAATTATTGGCCGGAGTTCCTAGGGATCAGGTCGCGATTTTGCTTGGGCATTCCAGCATCAAAACGACTGAAAAGCACTACGCTCCATTTGTGCAGGCTCGGCAGGAACAACTGGTCGCGTCGGTAAAGCAGGGGTGGTCTGCGATGGGGATCGAGCAGGCCGGGACAAGCTGAAGATTGGCAGTGCTGAAACCGATGAAAGACATTCCCTCAATGATCACTTCAAAAGCGGCCAACTGTTATTACTTCAAAACCGGCCAAGGAAAGGTGCCGGAACTCAAATGTTTTACCCTATCGCTGGCAGCTCAAGCAACATTTGATCGTGTGATGTGCAATCTTGGTCAGTTGTGAAAGAGGACCTGGTGTAAAACAGCACGCCGGGAAAATGACTTCGTTTGGGCCAATGAACCGCCCGCTCCCTTGGCTATACAATTAACCAGAGGATCATGCTTTGCTGATCGTGTTTGGAGGACTGCCAGGTGCCGGAAAGACCACGCTCGCAAAAGCTGTGGTGAAGAAATACGCTGCTGTTTATCTACGTATAGACACGATCGAGATGGCGATTCGCAGTAGTAACGTACTTCGTGACGACGTCGGTCCTGTCGGGTATGTGAGTGCCTATTGGGTGGCGGAAGAGAACCTGCGTCTGGGCCAAGCCGTTGTTGCCGATTCGGTGAATGCTCTGCAGATTACTCGCGATTCATGGGCGCAGGTGGCGCGTAACGCCCTCGTGAGCCTCGTGGAGGTGGAAGTGGTTTGTTCCGATGCTGCCGAGCTCCGGAGACGCATCGAAAGCAGACCGCCAGACCTCGATGGCTTGCCCCCTCTCACCTGGGAAAGTGTTTGTGAACGAAAATACGACAAATGGTCAACACCGCACTTGGTGATTGATACGGCTCGGAAGTCGGTGATTGAAGCACAACACGAGTTGATAGAGCGCCTTGCCTCTGCCAATCAAGAGAATTCACCCGCTTGGCGGCGGCCAAACTATAGTTGTGAATAATGAATAATTGAACCTAGCGGCGACCCGCAGAGCCCGGCTGGCACAGTAGTTGAAGGGCGTAAGGTGAAGTCAGCGCGAACCGTCCAGCAGGAGCTGCGAACGCAAGATATAGGTACCTGAGTCTGCTATTTTGAAATCCTTTCCGAAGTCCAGGGAAACGTTATCGTACTCGTGACTCTGATCGCTTTCGATCAACGTCACAATCACAGTCTTCGGCTTTCGGCCACACTTCTCAAAATACCCGTTGATCACCGGCCCACGAAGCTGCGTCAGGAATTGAATCGGGATGCTGAACTTTCCGTCCTCTACTGTCACGTCGCCAAATTCTCCCCGCACGTCTTTCGAATAGATCAACTGCACTCGAACTATTGCCTTGCTCGGTACATGATCGACTCGGCCCTTCACAAGAACCTCATCAACTGAGCACGCGTGTGACGTGCTGGTTATCAAAGCAACGGTCAAAATCGACCCGAAAACCTTAGCCGCCATGAAAAGCATAAGTGTGCCGCCTATCCAGTCCTGTGAATCATGCCACAAATAGTGTGAATTTGCTGGTGACAGAACTTCGCGGAGCCTTGGCGGGCTGGGAGGCTGCCGGATTGTGAGTGTAAACCCTGTTTAGAACAACTGAGGTTCGCGGCCCGGATGACTGAGACTACTTCTTTATGGCTCAACGCCTTCATAAAGTCCTTTCTGGCCAGACAATACAAAGATTTTGATGCATTTCTTAGAACGCTGATTGTTCCAGCAACAACCGACACCGAGTCCCTTTTCGCCTGACAATGAAGTCAATGATGGGTGCGTGCGTAACAAATCGGCAACATGGCAACTTCATCCGCTTCGTCGTTCCGATATCCGGTTGCAAGTATTTGCAATCGGCATGCAACAAAATCGACGTTCCACCGGTTTGTTTTCTTGATATAGGACTGGTGTCATCGTAGATTACTTTTAGTGAAATCGGGGGGTCGATTTCACTTTTTTAGTATCTCTTAGTTGCTACTCTGTTGCATCTAGTAAATAAGGATCGATGCCGGAATCAGTTCCTGTTCTGTCACAGCCTAGTTCCGAGGAGAGTGCATGTCGCTCCGCTTTGCCGCCTTGACTTTTATTTTGGCCGTACTATTTCCGCGTCTCGTCCGTGCTCAGGAGAATCCGTATACTGTCACTTACGACCAATTTCTAGAAGAGCCACGAAATCTTGGAATCGAATATTTTTCCACCTTCGGCACACAACGTGGCGGCAACGATTTCCATGCATATTGGCTTGAGTTTGAGTACGGTGCAACCGCATGGTGGACGACCGAGTTCTATCTGGACGCTCAGACCACGTTTCATGACAGCACCGTCCCAACCGGCTTCCGCTGGGAGAACCGATTTCGTCCGTTGAAGCGGGAATATTTCATCAACCCGGTTCTTTACGTAGAGTATGAACATGTCAACGGGGCGGACAAGATACTCAAGGAACTCGAAGGCCACGACATAGAGGATGACTTCTTAACGCCGAACGCGGAAGTAAGGGATGAGATCAAGAACGAACTTGAGCTCAAGTTGATCCTCGGAAGTAATTTCAAGGGATGGAACATTTCTGAGAACTTCCTGTTTGTGAAGAACCTAACGAATGAGCCTTGGGAGTTTGGCTATGCCGTGGGAGCCAGTCGTCCCCTTGCACTGAAGGCGTCGCCCAAACGATGTAGCCTCTGCCCTCAGAATTTCGTCGCTGGGGCGGAGATGTATGGCGGTTTAGGCGATCGCTATCACTTCGGCCTTCATGAAACGTCTCAATATCTCGCACCGGGCGTCGCCTGGAACATGCCTTCAGGATGGACTCTCCGAGTCTCTCCGACCTTTGGGCTCAATGACAATAGCCATCGGTTCATGCTTCGTTGGGGCATCGCTCGGGAGATACCTGGGTTCGGCGATATGGTCAAAAAACTATTTACGGGTCGCCCATGAACCATCGCGTGTTTTCACTTGCATTCTTAGTAGTTATCCTGGGTGGCCTAATTGGGTTGGCGCAGACTCAAGTCAACAAAGATGTTGCCTCACGGGCGTCCCATGATTATTCAGAACTGAACAAATCACCTGCAAAAGCACGAAACCGACTGAATCCCTTTCAGAATGACCCGGACTCCGTTGCGGCAGGCCAGCTTCTGTTTGAGGATCATTGCACGGAGTGCCATGGGACCACCGGGGAGGGGGGCAAAAAAGGACCAAACCTTCGTGCGCCCGAGGTGCAGAATGCTACCGACGGCACTTTATTTTGGCTATTGACGAACGGGGTTGCATGGAGAGGAATGCCGGTATGGTCAAGACTACCTGAAGCGCAACGTTGGCAGCTTGTGCGGTATGTGAAGTCACTAGGGATTAGGGATGGTTTGAAGCCAGACCCGAAACCGTAGCCCTTTCGAAGCCCGCTAAGGGGGAGGATCCTTCCACAAGTGAAAGCCAACTGCTCTTGACCACACTCCGTGGATCGTCAGGCGCGGCAAGGTTGGAAGAACCTTCGCTAAGGCGCCGGAAGCAAGCATTAGCCAGGAACTTCCACAAGGGCATTCGCCCTTGATCCAATGCAACGGGTTGATCCTAGCCACAACGAAGGAACGCAAATAGGGGCTGACCATACCTCGTTCTTTGAGCTTCTTGACCATTGCCAGCGACCCTGTCCTCGAGATCAAGGACCGTCGCAGCGTGCTTTTGGTGGACCTTGAGCGAAGTGCGAAGTGGGCTCACTTTTGAAATTCTCGAGCCGCCGGAGAATCGAGTGATAGACGCCTCCGCCAAATCGCGGGTGCTTGCTCGGAACACACTCCGAGAGTGACCAGCGCAGCTTCCTCCAAATAGAATGCAAAATCGGGATTTGGGACGGCATTCTCTTCTACCAAGCCACGATAAATTCGAATCACCTCCAACGAGCGCTTTTTCAAATTGTGAGCTTTCTCCGTGTTGAGGGCGAGAATTTGGCAAGCAACCTCGCGATCACAACAATAAGCGCGGTAATGGACCTGGCACCCAGGCGACGCATAGCCGCCAGCCGATGGCGGCCATTGGGCGTCCAGAAGCCGTCGAAACGGAGCAGGCTGAATGGTGTCGATGGGCAGAATTGCGAGCAACACAGGATGGCTGCCCAGAGGCTCTTTGTACATTCCAACGACAGATCCGCCCACCTTCTCTACCGCGGCAAAACCTGCTGCGGCCGAGCCCTCCAGTTTTTCGAGCCGTGATTCTCCTGGCGTGAGTCCCTTAGTGCCGGGCTTGGCTTTTCGGGGACGGCGGCGAGCTGGAGCAGGTTTGACCATGGCCATACGTTCTAATTGGGATCCAACGACCAGTCCCAATTCATGCCGTGCTCAACAAGGGCGGCGGACGGCCGCAAGCTTGTCGCGCTTGATCAATTGTGGAACGACACTCGGAGAAGCCTTTGAGGCAAACCGCGGCTCGTTTGCGAGAGCTCTTGTCCCGAACGACACGGCAACCTGGATGAAAGCTTGCGCAGCGTGGGAGTGGGTGGCACGTCTCCTCACCAGACAGAGCGAGCGCTCTTCCCGAAGTCCTTCCACTTCTATAGTGACCAACTCTCCGCGTGTGGTCTCTTCCAAGATGCACATGTGGGGAACAAAACCTACGCCCAGCCCAAGGGCGACCATTCGCTTAGCAGTTTCGATGGGGGCATTGTCGACCGTCAGGTTGAGCCGGGCTTTCGAACGTACGAAGGTGTCTAAAAGGTTTTTGTGCCAGACAGAGGCCGAATCCATCACAATCACAGATTCTTCGGCCAGGTCGGCAATTTTTACCCGCCGCTGGCCGGCAAGACGATGCAGAGGGCTGGCAATCAACACCAGTTGATCCTGCATCATGAACTGTGAGTCCAAGTCGTCATCGTCGGGCACGAAAGACAGCAAGGCGAGGTCAAGACGCCGGCCTTTGAGTTCCCGGAGCAATCGTTCGGAACGGTCGCATTGCACTTCGATTTGAACCCCCGGATAGCGTCCGAGAAATGCCTGGGTCAGCCTGGGCAGGAGATTGATGCTGATGCTTTCGTTCGCCCCTACTCTAAGCCGCCCGGTACGGACCTGGGCAAGTTCGGCCACCGCGGACATGGCTTCGCTGCGTAGAGAAAGAAGCCGAGTAGCGTAGCCGTAGAAAGCCTCACCCACCTCGGTCAAGCGGAATTCATAGCGCCTGGACCGGTCAAATAGCTTGGCGTTGATCTCATTCTCAAGCTTCTTGATGGCTATGCTGACCGCGGGCTGGGTGCGAAATACGCGCTCCGAGGCCTTAAGGATGCTGCCTCCCTCAGCGACAGCCACGAACATCTCTAGTTGCATGAGCTCCATAGACTGGCATCAAATCAGGCTTGTGAGCTACAGTCCCTCTCCTGCGATCTTTGGGAATTGCTCGGGGACGGGACGAGGCGGCATCGAAAGTGCTGAATACACAGGGGATAGAGGAAGCACAAAACTGTGAACAAGGCCAGAGAAAACATGTGGCGTCACCCAGAGATCCTGCTTAGTTTACGTTTCAAAACCGCGATCTGTACCACGCTGAAATGCTATAGGCCTGCGCCGCCGCCGTCCGATAAGGCATTGTTCAGCATCTGAGTCGCCTGTCCGAATGTCGCTGGGAAATCGCATCTGCAATTGTCGATGTTTCCAAAGTTCGGGTGATTAAGAATATTGAATGCTTCAACAGAGAATTCAAGATTTCATCTTTCGGTGAACTTGAATTGACGGCGTAGGGCAAAGTCGAATTGTGTCAATCCAAATCCACGGAGTGAGTTTCTTCCGAGATGTCCTTGTCTTAGAGGGTTTCCGTTCGAATCAAGCGGAGGAGTGGCGAACGCTGCAGGTTCGAACCCTTGCCACCTGCATACTGCGCTCCATACAGGAACAAAGGCTGGCCCGCACGACATCTGGCCGCACTTTTGCGGCCTCCCTGATGGTTATAAGAAACGTTCCCGTTTTCAAATCAACTGGTGGCGCTGACTGGACCGTACCGATTGTATCGAGAGACTAGCCACCAAGCACTGCTCTGCCCAAAGTCCCCAACCGAGGCGTGGGAATGCTATACGTGATAACCCCGTGAAAGGAGTCTCGAATATCACAGTCGGAATTCCCTCGGTCGCTTTGCGGGTCACTGCTAAAAGCGCTCGATTCGTTCGACGCGTCGTCAATAGAATCCGACCAAGCGTAGAAGACGAGTGCTTCCAAACCAGTTGAGGACCGACGTTGGTATTTGTAAACCATGCTCGGCGAACAGACATCTCGAGGGGAAGGGCTTCTGACACCCGCCCCTCATAGTCTCTTTGGGTTATTGATCGCCCTGCTTGAGCTTGTCCAAGAAGTCGTTGTAGGCAGTTTGCACGGCAGCAGGATCGGGGGCCTTGGCGCTGTAGTGCATAACCGGCTTGATGAAGACGTCCATGGCCTTGTCGATCTGTTCGAACAGGTCCTTATTGGTTTTGGCCAGCGAGCGGTCACCGCCTCCTTCTTCAGCCGCATCCCAGGTCCGTTCGAGGATGCGCGCCAGTTCGGCCGCGGTCGCGTTGTCGCCTTTGTGAAAGGCCTGGAAAGAAAGTTGGGCCAGAGCCCGATACGGGCCCATCTTGGTGTTGTCCACTCCAGCAGCTTGGCTCGGAGCCTTGTCTTGGGCAGAACTGATCGCCGCCGAACCGGCAACCAGGAGGACGAGAGCGCAAACTGCCACACAATAATGCGACGAACCCGTGAAAACCTTTCTCATTCCCTTCCCTCCTGTTGATCTGTAGTGAAAACAGACTGACGCGTCTCAGTAGATATCACAAAAGGCGAACGGCCGAGTTTAATAACGTTTAGGGTACGATAAGCGATCTGGAGTTGGCCTGCTGCTTTGGAGATCGAGGAGATCGATTCAGGCGACGATCGGAACGCGAATGAACTACGCTTATTGGCCTACAGCACTATGCCTAAGGCCCAAGGTGCCAAACGCCGACAACTGTGCGGAGGAGGCATACACCATGAAAGCGGACCTATTCGTCATCAGGCCGAAGTTGCTGGTTGCTTTTGCCTCATTAGCTCTGCTTCCGCTTGCGGCTGGAGTTGCCGCGCAACAAGAGCCCAAGCCCACCCCCTATCCGGAACATGGTCAGGTCATCGCCACTCGCCTTGGAGCCGAAGCCGTGGGAAGCGCCGACAGCGTTGGTTCCTTGAAAAGATGGATTTACCGGGTGGACTGCGGTGACCTCTACTACGATCTTCAGGGAGGCAGAAACCCGTCTCTCACCGTCGGCCAGAATGTTACACTCCGAATTGAAAAGCAAAAAGCCTATCTGGACGACGGCGGCGAGAACGGCAAACGTCATAGCATTGTCGGAATCGGTAAATCCGACCAGAAGCGGAATACTCAACCAAACTAGGACACGGCGACGAGCCCGGGTAAGTTCGGCGTGTCACATTCACTCGAGTCCTTTTGCGAACGAGTGCTGACGGGACAAAAACGCAGAGGTATATGGGATGGCCAACATTTAGTCCGCTTAGCCTGCTCCGAAAGACTGCTATCCGGGAGGATCTCGGGCCATCCTTGAGTCAGATTTTGCAGTAAGCTCTAGGTTCCGTCGAAGAAAAACCGGCCTTTTCGGGTGAGGTGGTGGCTATCCTTGCAAGGAGGGACCGATATCCCATGAAAACGAAACGGATAAAATCGCTACACGCAAGAATTGCATTCACATCCGGGCTCTGGCTGATGGGCGCGGCGCCGTTGGCTGCCCAAAGCGGCTGCCAGCCGATTGACGACGCTATGAACAAGGTCATGACTGTCCCGACTCACATTTATAGCGCCATGAGTTCTGCTCCCAGCAATGGCGCCAAACCCCGAACCGACGAAGCGAGCCATTCCGAAACGATCTACGTCAGCGGATCTGTGTACACGAAGGTCGCCGGTCATTGGTCGCGCGGTGACTGGACCCCTCAGCAAGTGATGAAACAAGAGCAAGAAAACCGACAAAAGAGCAAGTACACCTGCCGCTATCTACGTGACGAGTCAGTCAACGGGGAAACGGCGGCGGTGTACAGCATGCACTCTGAGCGGTCCGACGTTGGCCACCAAACGTCCGCTGGCCAGATCTGGATCTCCAAGAGCAGGGGGCTCCCTCTGCGCGACGAAGTCGACATTGAATCCGGTGGGCCGGCCGGCAAGAACCACTACTCCGGGCGCTACGAATACACAAACGTCCAGCCCCCGCCCCTCTGAGGTGCTCCCTGGTCTTTCATCAACGTTAAGCCACTCGGCCCGCAGAACCAGAGGGTGACATCGGGTTAGTCTCCGCATAGTCAGCCCGGCCGATTGGGCGAGGAGTGGATTGAGCCAGGCACGAAGCCGGCCAGAGATTAGACGTTGAGCTTCCAGTACCCGCTTAGGGGAGCCCTTTAGACTTTTTGCTCAAGGCACGATCGGTCAGCCCACCACGGTGGCGTGAGCGTCGCTGATTAACAGCGGGTCCAAGAGTGACACCGACTCGCCTTATGTTCTGGTTTTATGTCCGCTTTCATGACCTCCTATCAAACAGATGGCCAACATTCAAAGACCATGGACTTCCGCCTCAATGTCCGCATTAAAGTCCGCGTGAAAGTCGCGGAATCAATCCTAGGCTGGATATGGATCTCGCTGGCGACCGTTTGGCGGCCCTACGTCACCAATGTGATGAGAGGATTCCATAGACGCTCTTCCGATTCTGGGAGGGGAGAAACATATGATTACCCGAAGCTGTCGACTGGAAAAGGGATTCTCCATCAAATTCTGTTCGACTTCGTGTGTGAGCCTTCGTTCTCTAGCGGAGAGGTTTTTCAGCAGACGGAGCACGGGTTCGGTCACAGGTCGAACGCAGAGAACCGAAGGGCACCCTTGACGGGTTCATCCTCGGTCTGCCATCATTCCCCGCAAAACGAAGGCCAAAAAAACGGAACTCGGGACAGCGTGGAATATCCGTCCCGAGCCCCATCCCTAGCTGAGTCATGCCGCGTTCGTACCGCCCCAGGTTACGACTCTCACCAAGCCCACGACGAACCCCGTCTCAAGCCGCAAGGGCAGAGCTCGACTTCTGTTTCATCGCCTCGACCTGTTCCTTCATACTCCTTTTCATCTCTTTGACCGAGGGCTCAGCTTTGTGGGTGGCGATCATCCAGCTGTAGCCGTCGGGATCGACGACGGTTCCGCAGCGATCTCCCCAGAACATATCCATCACCGGACCTTGGGCGGTGGCCCCGAGACCCGCGGCTTTGGCTACAACTTTGTCTACATTTTCTACGTAAAGGAACATAGTTGCCGGCGAGCCTCCCAGGGTCTTGGCGCTGCGTCGACCCATCGCGGAATTCTCAGGTCCGAGCATCAAGGTTGTGCCCCGCAAGGTCAGCTCGGCATGCATGGGTTGGCCGTCCGGGCCGTTCATGATGCCGCGCTTGGCAAAGCCAAAGGCTTTTTGATAAAACTTCGCCGCTGCCGGAACATCAGAAACGGTCAGCGCGGCAGAGACGGCTCCATAGTTTTTCTTATTGAGAGGGTCAATCTTTTTGGGCATAGGATGCGTTTCCTTTCGAGAAGCGGCCAACATTCTAGCAGAGAAGGTTCTGCGCGTCCCTGGAAAGACCCGCGCCAGGAAGGCCACGAAGCACGCTCCCCCTTAGGCCGCCGGATCCCACAACAGAAGCTCGCACAGTGCGTTTCAGATTTTCTCGGCACTCGCTCTCCTGTACGTGGGGCAGAGCCTGGATCGCGGAATGGAGTACAAAATAGAGGTTGCCGGCGACCAGCGCTTGGCGGTTGATCTCGGGAGAGAATAAGTGTGGGTTCCGTACCGGAAGTTCAATCACATGGTCTGCCATAATTCACCTTGTGGCCAGTAAGCAGCGAACACGGTATTGCTGTCTAAAGATTAGCATGCTTCGCCTTCCATTCGCCATAAGAATGCTTGCTAGCTCCTCAGCGCCTTCCTTATATATATATATAAATGCCGGATATCTAGTAGTCGTTGAAGTAGTGCTGCAAGCCCTTGATCTCGGACGTTTTGGTCAGTCTCAGCATGAGCAGCACCCGCGCCTTTTGCGGGCTCAACTCTCCGGAAACCAACTTCTGGAAGAGATGAACCGGCCCGGCGTCGCCGTTCTCCCCTACCCGCTGCAACGGCCCTCATGCGGAACCTCGTCGTGCCAGCGCAGCAGGCCGGACAGGGCGAATTCCTAGCCTTATGGGCCGGGCAAAGTGCTGGGGTTGCCTAATATCCAGACGTAGCAACGCTTCTGCAAACGCGTGCGGACCTCCTGCACAATCGACAGGTATTGAGAACGCAGCTTGTGGTTCGTAATGGATTCTCCAGACTACTCCTGGATGACGGGCCAACCTTACCTCACCGATTCGGTAAGGCTTGCCGACTCGCCCAAGGCAGGGTTTGCGAGCCCATTATGAGACCGCGAAGCCCTTACTTCACATCGGAATTCCGGAAAAGCGCAATTTCAGTCAAATCGAGCGAAGGAACCAGGGGCATACTAGGCCTGTGGCGATAGGAAAGCTTGTATGAACGCTGTCGAGAAGGCGCTCTGGTTTATCGAGAGCCACTTTGCAAGCGAAATTACGCTCGAGGACCTCGCAAAAGCTGGAGGAGTATCGCGTTTTCATATTACGCGAGCCTTCGGTACAGCGACGGGCCGTTCGATCATGCGTTACGTGCGTGGCCGCCGATTGACCGAAGCGGCCAAGGCTCTAGCGAACGGTGCACCGGATATTTTGTCCGTCGCTTTGGATGCAGGGTATGGCTCACATGAGGCATTCACGCGCGCGTTCCGCGATGAGTTCGACGTGACGCCCGAATCAATTCGCGCACAAGGCCATGTGAAGAAAATCGACCTTGTCGGGCCAACCAAAATGGATGAAACACTGCTAATCCAGCTCGCATCACCACGCTTTATGAGCGGTAAACGGCTCCTCATCGCAGGATTAGGGGAGCGCTACACGTGGGAGACCAGCGCCGGCATTCCATCCCAGTGGCAACGCTTTCTGCCGCACCTGGGCCAGATTCCCGGGCAGCTCGGCGGGACTGCTTACGGAGTGTGCTGCAACAGTGACGACGCGGGGAATTTTGACTATGTGTGTGGTGTAGAAGTGGAGGACTTTTCCAGGCCTCCTGCAGATTGCAGCCGGGTGCGCATTCCTGAACAGAGATATGCAATATTCCTTCAGCGGGAGCATATCTCTGCGATTCGGAGCACGTGGAACACCATTTGGAATCACTGGTTGCCGGAATCAGGGTACGAAGTGGTTGAGGCACCGAACTTTGAGAGTTACGGGGACGATTTCGATTCAGCTACTGGAATGGGGGGTTTTGAAATATGGATACCAATCAAGACGTGCAGCGCCGCCTGCGATTCTCGCTGCTGCTTGGACCATCGCCCGATCGAGTGGACCGTGGTGGGTGTACGACCACGCCGCGGTGCTCAGCGAGCGACCGTCCGAGGTGCACTTGAACGAGCGCTCGCTCCTGCATCGCGGCGACGGCCCCGCAGCCGTCTATCGCGACGGTGCGCCGGTCTACGCCTGGAATGGTAAGCCTCTGCCCGCACGTTGGATTCAGCAGCCGCAGACGCTCACCGCAAGAGAGCTCAAGGAATTTGACGCCGACTTTCGAGAATACGCGGCAGCGCGGTTCGGAACGCCCCAACCCAAAGCCAGCAGGAGAAAGAAGACTAGCGAGGCCTTGCAACTCGACCTGGCGTCTGATTCAGTTGCCCGGCTGGAGCAGCTCCGCCGGCATAACCAGGGCAATCTACCCATGTTCGATCGCTACGCCGCTGGTGATCACGAGAAAGTCTGGAAGGAGATGGTTGCGCTGGGGCCAGCAGTTCGCGAGGATCCGCACGCCGCAGATGCCCTTGCGGTCGCGTATGAGACGATGCGGCGCGTCGAAGCAAACGTTCGAACCGTCACCTCGCGGCTGCAGGCGATGAACTTCGAGTTCAAGACGGAAGCAAAGCAAGTAGACGACTGGATGCACCGCGTTCAGGGTGCCATGAGCTTCGACGTAAGCTCTGTGAAGAGCGCGAGCACCTCGCGGCATGTACAAAACATGTCGGAGATGTTGAAGCAGGTGCAGGGCGCGATAACCCAGCAACTCGCCAAGGCAAAGAACGCGCCGCGTGATGAAACGGTGCTGGCCCATGTTCCACCCGGACGGCAGGTGCGGAGGCAACTTGCGCGTCTGGAGAAAATGGCGGGGGCGCTCCCGCTCTCCTTGCGCATTTTTTACGAGATCGTGGGCTCGGTGGATTGGATAGGCCACCATCCAACACTTGCTCCCGAGCTGGGTTCGATCTGCCCGGATCCCCTGGTGGTATTCCCGCTTGATGACGCGCTGGAAGAACGCAAACAGAGGATGGAACACGAGAGCGAGGCGGTCGTCACTATCGCACCGGACGATCTACACAAGGCCAACACCAGCGGCGGCGAACCCTGCGAGATCTCCGTGCCCGACCTCCGCGCCGATGGGGAACTGCTCAACGAACGGCACCACCTGCTCTTTGTCGACTATCTGAGGCTCTGTTTCCACTTCGGTGGCTTCCCGGGTTATGACGGTATCGACCGCGGAATGCCTTGGGAAATTGAACTCTTGCGCAAGGATTTGCTCGCCTTCTGAACATTTACCATCCGGGTGTATTGGCGGCTGACCTTAAAGCTATCCGGCTTCTACGGCGGGATTAGTCCTGTGAAGTCCTTGTGTTGTATCAGAAGCGACCGCACAAAGAGGGCTAGGAGCGTAGTCAGAGCTGAGGCGGTCGCTTTTGATACAACGACTTGAAGGAGGCCGCTTTGTTCGCGGCGGACGCTATGGAATTTCAATCGACTTTGGTTTGGAAGTTGTGGAAAAGCAGATTGCTTGCAGCACCATCTTCGAGTCGGAATTCATTGAGCAACCCAAGAATCGCGAGCTCACAATCGCTTGATCGTAACGCGAGACAGACCATTCTGCACGACTGCACGACTCCTAGTCTGGAATCTCCGATGTCGCTTCCTCCGGGCACGCCAATTGCGTTTGGCCGCTTTCGGCGACCCATCGATCCGTCTCACGACAGGCGTTAACACCTTCACTCTGCAAAACTTAGCTTGTCATTTACGTTTCAGACGGGAATCAGACGCCGTCTATAGTGCTGCGGTTTCAGACCGGTCAATCTCTGCCTATCTCGCAACTGCGGATGAGGTAGAGCCGTGGCATCCCTAAAGTCGAGCTTGGTTATGAGTTGCTGTCTGATCTTTTCCATGTGGATGCTCCCCACAACGGGTCAGACCGCTGCGGAGATTGCAGGGCCAGAAACCGAGAGGGCAATAGTGTCTAGTCAGGAATTCCACTGCCATACGGGTTACTCCCTCGCGCAGTGCCAAAAAGACATCCTTGAATTAAAAAAGGTCTTGGCTCACTACCCGATCGAGGGGCTGGGGCATTGGACATGGGTTCTGGTACGCTCCCAAGACTGGAAGCCGATTTCCCAGATGCTCCGATTGAATCCGGACAGCCCCGCCTTCACAGCGCTCGAACCCCGGGAAACGTTTCTCGAAGAAGCGCTCTTCGTCCATGATCCGCTGCGCACAGCTGAGCTGATGGAGGAGTGGCGAAGGTCAATGCCTAACCTTCTCGAGCTCGCGGTTACCCACGAATTAGGCCATGCATTCTGCGAGGAGCCGAACGAGGCGGCCGCGGATCACTTTGGCGAAGAGTTAAGGAACGGTCGACTGATGCGCTGCCGTATCTCCAGAAAGCCTAGGAGGAAAAGAGTGGGCACAGAGGAGCTCCATGGTCTGAAATCAACGCTTTAAGAGCGCCCTAGCGATAGGTCTGAGCTGCTTGTGCCGCGGATGCTTACCACTTCACAGCATAGATTTCCTGTGTACTGTTGTTTCGGGAAAGCAGAACAGAGTCGTCGGGAGCCAACCCGCTCCAACTCATGAATGTTCCGATGGACAACCGATCCAGGCTCTTAAGATCCAAAACCGTTTCCAGCCTGTGGTCACTGATGCGGGTACGCACCACCCTTGAGGGATATCCGCTTCCCTGATTCCAGTCTTGAAAGTAAAGGAACTTGCCGTCGCGCGACCAACTCGGATATCCGGAATAGTGGGCGGAAAGTTGCTCCCACTTCTGCGTCCTCGTGTCAAACAACATCATTTTGCTGTCCTGCTCAGAAAGCGCCGCGATGTAGCGCCCATCCGGTGAAGTCCTGGGAGACCACATTTCCGTTGCCCCAGGCAGCGGACTAACTTGATTCGTGTTCAAGTCCAGCACTTTAATGCCGCGCGATTCTCCACCTTTCCAGGGACCAAAGACGATCGACTTATTGTCTGATGACCATGTGGCGTCGGCAGTTTCATCATTTCCCGGAATCATCTGCCGCGCCACACCTCCCTGAGCAGGAATCACATAGGTTGTCCAATGATCGCCGTCCGCCGTACCAATAAATGCGATCTGTTTTCCATCCGGCGACCAGCGCGGGAGAAACGCACGCATGGGTGGAAAAGTGAGCTGTACCCGCTCGGTTCCTGTGATGTTGCTGCGCCACAACGTCCCTTCAGGGAATAGGGTGTAAGCCAACCACTGCCCATCGCGTGAGGGTTCCAATCCCTCAGCCGAGATTCCGGAAAGATAGGGCACCAGCTCTGCTGTCTGTGGAATGTATTTGACGAGCTCGGCCCGAGGGATGCTGCCTACGACGAAGGCCTCATTCGGCGCGCCGCTGGCGGTGGGCTCGGAGAGATTCATTGGCCCTGCCGTCAAGCGGATTGACGCTCGACGGAGAACACTGCGGTCGCCCGGCAGTTCCCAAAGGTCGGTCCTGCCCGCACGAGTCCACTGAAACAAGAAGTCGTCGTTGCCGGCCATCCACGCGCCGCAGCAAGCGGCCGAACCGGGCAATCCGGGAACGACTTCCCAGAGGCCAGCACCATTCGCCGAAACTTCCCAGATGGAGCTTGTGCCTCCCATGGCTCGAGAGGTCATCGTGAATCGCAAAAGCTGGCTGTTTGGCGACCTGCGGAGCGACTCGACGTAACCGGAAACGGTCAGGATTTTTCGTCGATTCGCGCCATCTCTGTTTACGACGTAGAGATCATGCCCGTTGCAATAGAGAATGGTCTCCGCTCTCTCACCCCACACCGCATCTGTGGCGACCACGTTATCGACGGGCCGGGCGGAACCTCCTGCAACCGGAAGGATCCACAAGGCACCACCGTAGGTTTCCTCTTTCTCCGAAATGTCTCCAGACAGGATCAGTAATTCAGTTCCATCTGGCGATATATCCGCGGGTCGAGGATTGGAGACAGTGGTCGGAATTGTTGTCGTCTCTCCGCCCTTTGCTGAGACCTGGGCAACGATTCGCCCTACAGGCAGGACCTCGGAAAAATAGATCCGGGAACCATCGCTCAGGAGGCGTCCCTGTTTTGCTTGGCCGTCGCTCGTGAGCTGAGTAAAGTCCAATACCCGAGCAGGCAGCGATGACGCGGTGCTCCAGTGGCGCAAAGCGAAGCCTACCGACAAAACAGCCAGAGTCAGGACGGCACCGAGTTCTAGGATGGTGCTTAGCCGGACTCTCTCCGGACCGGTTTTTTCGGCGACCGACTCGGACCCGGAGTTCGGTGCGGTCACTGGTGCAATGAACCGATATCCGCGTTTGGGTACCGTTTCGATGAAGGCGGGATTCTCGGCCGAATCCCCCAAAGTTTCCCGTAAGCGTTTAATGGTTGTATTCAGGCCGGTCTCGAAGTCCACAAATGTGTCGGCTGGCCACAAGGCTGACCGTAGTTGTTCTCGAGTGACAGTCTGGCCAGCATGTTCAAGCAATTTGAGCAGAATCTGATACGGCTGATCCTGCAACTTCAGCTTGACGCCGTTTCGGCGCAACTCCCCGGTGTGCGCTTCTAGCTCAAAGACTCCAAAGCGGTAAAGGGAACGAACTTCGTACGACAAAGGCATGCTTGGGAACCCCGTGCGAGTTTAGACGCGTGAACCGGATCACCGGCAGCATCTTAATTTTGCACGGCCGCACTCCCAAAATCGGAATTCAGCCCTTCAGAGTGCAACTCTATGCATAATCGCCAACTGGACGACACTTCCAAGGGTTGGACGTCACGTTCAACCTTTGCTGCAATATGGTCTTCGACAACATCTAGGTCGAAACTGGTGTCGGGGGGATAGACCTAGACAAGAGCCTAGCACGCCTCTCCCGGTGCGCGATCTGAGGCTCACCCACCATGTCCTCCGCGCGGAATCTGAACAGCCCATTTGTCAAAGCTTGCGTCTCGAATCTCTCTGGCCAGTCTCTCGATGTCACCGGATAGAACACGGTCTTCATCTAGGTCCGACACGCATCGCGCAACACCCCGCGGGCAGCCTCGACCTGCGCGGTGGGTTTCGACGGCAAACGATAGTCCGACCCTGCTATGTCGGTGTCAGAACTCGCGGCCTAACTTCCTCGAGGATGCAGCGCTCACGCTCATGATGGATCACTGGCGTTCCGGATCTTCTCTTGAAGATGGCGATCTCTCTCGCCAACTTGAATCGTTCTTTCACCAGTAGGATCAGTTCGCCGTCGAGGGCATCGATTTGAGATGGGTAGCTGGTGATTTCGTGGTTCACTTCTTGCCCTCGATCCACGATTTCGCGACCATGGGAAAGAATGAATTTCTAACACTCGAAAACATTGAGGGCCAGACCCGCCAGAGAAGTTTCCTTGTAGCGTGCCTACATCTCGCGCCCGGATTCAAACATGGTGCGAATGATCTAACCAAATCTTGTGATCGCCCAGTTCGTTCATCGCCATTCGCGCGGCGTTGACGGCTTTCGTAGCGCGGTGCTGACGGCGGGCGGAGTGCGAAACAGGCGCACTGCTGCCTTCTGGATGCTGCTCTCTTCGGCTACTGCCACCAGCATTCGCAACTGCATGAGTTTCATGGTTTGTAACTGACTTCGCTGGTTCTCACAAAACGCTGCCTCCAGCAAGAGGTAGCGAACGGTCTTGGACTTCCAGCACTTGATCGGCCGCTAACTTGCAGTCGGCGGCCAGCGCGATCGGGCCCGTTCGAACCATTTCCAAGATGCCGCAAGGAGAAAGCAATTCGGCGAATCGGTCGATCTCTTGCGCAGTACCGGCCACTTCCAGGACGACTACCTTTACAGATCGATCCACAATTCTCGCGTGAAATTCCTCCGTCACGTCCGACAGAATGTGCGCAAGTGTTTCTCCGGCGGGCACTTTGATCATCGCCAGTTCCTGTGCGATGGCGGCATCACAAATCCTTTTCACCAACATCACATCTAACAGCTTGTTGAGGTTGGCTTCGACCTGTCGGACACGTCTTTCTTCGAGGTTGATCACGGCGGTCATGCTCGAAATACCCGGCCGCTCAGTGTGGCCAACGCTAAGCGCTTCGATGTTGAGGCCAAATCTGCGAACAAGCGAAGTCACGCGGCTGAGTACTCCCGGTCGATCACGCATATGAGCTGCGAATGTATAAAGCATCTCTATCTCACGGCACGGCGCCCGAGTGCCAATTTCCGGGTCGCCTCTCGATTACCCCATCTCATACCCGAGCGCGGACAATGTCTCTCTCGCTGGGGCTTCGCCCTACAATTTGAAGGCCGTCATCTATTGATGACGGCCCACTTCGGGGGAGCGCTGCCGGGCGTCATCCGCTGTTCATCAGAACTACCCCTATGCTGTAAATGACGGGTGAGAGCCGATACACGGGGCAAATCAGACGTTGCCGTTCCTCAGACACGGCTGGCCGCCGATCGTCGGAAGAGCCACCGGGAATGCATGGATCTCAACATGGCTTCTGCATGGACCAACGGAACCCTCGATGTGTAACACAGCGCCGGTCCTAGATCCTATTCAATTATGTTTACTTCCAAGAAAGTTTGGCTGGGTTTCGCGGAGTTCGTCGGATCAAGAACGAGCCATAGTCCTCGCTCGCATCCCGCCCGGGGAACGGTAGGGAGGTTCAAGCGGGAGAATGTCCCTCCGCCAGGTTCTCGCGTACTTCTGCGATGCTCATGGCGACGGCCGTGACCCGGCCGACAATGTCAGCGTCGGTTGGATAACGAACATGCCTGGCCCGTGCTCGCGTATGGGGAGTGGGAATGAGAATCAACTGGTCGCCGTGCAGCTCGCACCAACTGCACACGTAGCTACCCCGGAGCTCAACGAAATAGATGGGACGATCGAAGTCGTTCTGCCAATTCCCTATGACCTTTCGCTGTCTGGAGTCTATTTTCACGAAGGAGCCAGGGCGGACCAGAGGGTGCAGGGTGTAATCCTCTACCCCGATATACCCATACACCGAATTTCGCCAATCCATCTGCTGCAGCAAGTCAATTGGAATGTCGGCCCTGCCTTTAAACATCTCCGTCACGAGATTGGTTTTTTCTAACAGTACCTTCTTCTGAAGTTCGAGAGACGCTAGCAGGATCCGCCCCTCTCCCTCCGGCTCTTTTCCTACTAGGTAAGTGCGGGGCAAAGCCAGTGCGCTGTGCTGTTTTTCGATTTCGCCAAGAGGGACACCAAAAAACGCTGCGATCTTGTCATAGCTGCAGCCGTAGATCACACACAGGCTGTAGACCTTGAAAAATGTTGGTTTGTGCTTTCCATTCTCGATGTCTGCTAGCCAAGCGTGGGAGATGTAGTAGTCTTGAGTTTTTCTTTGCTGTGCAATGCTGTTGCTCAAGCGCTCTACGTCACGAAGGGACAAACCCAAACGCTCGCGCTCCGCCTTCAGCCGCTTGCCGGATTCTTGGCTGGACGACAACATCAACCTCGTACTGCGAACTCCGAAGGTCGGCTATGTTACCGCAAACTATCCCTACAGCAATAAACATTTTGAACTAGTTACGAAAACCGGAATGAACTGGGATTGAGCTCGTTTCTCCGGTCGGCGATCCGACCTGTGGTCCAACCTGCCATCTCGCGGTCCATGGTTGTATCTACCCGATGGTGGCAGCAGATCGGCAAGGGCCGGTCACTATTCAGGACAGAGCACAAATAGTTGTGGCGATACCTGATCATCCTGCTTTACAGGTTGATAGTCTGCGAGCAAATATCCCTGACCGTGCCTCGGAGAGAAGTTCGACTCTAGAGACGACCTGTCTGGTATAACCGGCTGTGCGCTGATCGGCGGCCAACCCGGAAACTCTCGCAGGAAAGTTGTAGCGAGAGACTTGCCAGAGGGTCCCAAGCCGGAGTCGGGAAGGAATGCGGACCTTGTCGAGAGGATCCAGTCCGTCCTGTCGAGTAAGGGGCTTACGCTCTACCAGGTGTCGCGGCGGTCGGGGACGCTATACGGTCGTTCTTCTCCCCACTTCCTTCCCCACAATCTCTACTACGATCTCCGTCGCGGAACCTTTAGTCCGAGCATCTACCAGTTTCTGTCGCTGAGCCGAATCTCCGGTTACCGACTGGCGGATTGGTTACGTATCTTCGGGTTTGACCTCGAGGATATTCCGCGGTCGCAAGTGTCGCTCCCTTCAAAGCGAACTCTAGTTGTCGATTCCTGGACTGACCCCGAGGCGTGGGTTCCGTGGTTTCGAGACAAAATCGATAAGACCGCCGTACCCCCGATCGCGCCTCTCGCGCAAGTGCTGGAAGTAGCTCAAGCCATGCGAGTTCGGTCTATGCCAGAAACAAACGATCAACGCTTCTTGTATGCAAAGATCGGGCTCGAAGACGCTCTGGCCTTTCCCGATCTCGTTCCGGGAAGCATCGTCCGTGTAAATTCAGAAGTAGGCAAGGATCGGATCCCGCGTCGAAATGGCACAACCTCGAGCCGCCTGTTCCTGGTCGAACATTCGAAAGGCCTCTACTGCAGCCGGCTGCGTGTCATCGGCGACAATCTGGTTGTGCCAGTCAGCACCCAGCTCACTTATCCCCAA
>Ga0207116_10023_pt1 | contig 39547 bp, 36 predicted proteins | sample Alteio_BWMinHeat_44_FD_153550 | JGI IMG/M metagenome (GOLD analysis project Ga0207116, IMG submission 153550) | Enriched cells from forest soil in Barre Woods Harvard Forest LTER site, Petersham, Massachusetts, United States -... | ecosystem: Environmental > Terrestrial > Soil > Temperate forest >... | reverse complement strand
CCGCCGCGTTCGGGTTGCGCTCGGGGTAAATCATGACATCCTTCTCGTTCTCGACGACCATCGTCGCATGGGAACCCATGACGCATTCGCCGTAAGGCTCGAACGAGTTGGTGTTGATGGACGAGTAGGTCACGATGACGCGATCATCCGCATCCTTTACCTCGCCGCGCTCCTGCTTTTCCTTGGGCGTTTCGTGCTCGTCGCCGTGGTAGTAGTGCTTGCCGGGAAACTCGAACGTCATGAAAACGTGGTCGTCGATCTCGCGCTGGTCGTGGTAGAAATACTTGCCGCCAACGCCGGTGACAGCGAGCGGGTGCACCTTGCCGAGGAAGATGCTGCATGCGTCCAGTTGATGACTGCCCAGTTCCGCCATGAGGCCGCCGCCGGTGCGGTTGAAGAGACGCCAGCGAACCAATTCCTCCACGGTCTTGAAGCCGTATTGGCCGACCCTACCCTCCAGCGCTTCCTTGTCTTCCTTCTTGATTTCGGCCATCCAACCGTCGCGAAACGCGGGCTGGCCGCGATCATCCTTGGCCTGATTGCCCTTCTCGTCGAGCTTCGGCCAACTGTTGTTGCGATGCCACAGGGCGCGGATGTGTTTGATATCGCCCAGTTCGCCGGTTCCCAGGACCTCAACGGCGTGGGCGTAGAGCATGCTGTAGTGACGCTGGTGGCCGATCGTCAGAATGCGGTCGGTTTCCTTGGCGACTTTGATCATCTCCTTGCATTGGGTGACGTTCCAAGCCATCAGTTTTTCACACAAGACATGCTTGCCGGCTTTGAGAGCGTCGATGGCGACGGGGGCGTGGAGGTTAAGCGGCAGTGCGATTACGACCGCCTCGATGTCCTTCCTGTCGAGGAGATCCTTGTAGTTTTCGTAAAGCTTGATGTCGTTCTTGGCGTTGGCGCCGTATTTTCGAGTGAAGCCCAAACGCGGGCCGGTCGGCTCGCCGTCGAAAATGCGCTTTTGGTTGTAGGGTCGAATGTCGGAATAGGCGACGAACTGGAGGTATTCCGGATTGTGTTCGCCGACAAGTACCCCGCCCTCGTCTCCCGCGCCGATGAGACCAGCCTTGACGGGTTCCCCCTCGAGTTTCTTATAGCCGTAGTACATCGCCGCCGTGACCGGCAGCGTGGCGCTGGCCGCTGCCAGCCCTTTCAAGAAATCGCGGCGCGTCAGCCCTCGACCGACCGCTTCGGCGAACTCCGCCTTGCCTTTTTCCTTCGCTTCGGGCGAGACGTAGATTGACATCGGAAAACTCCTTGTGCGCGTAGTCGCGGCGACAGGCGGGACGCCTGTCGCTACGAATGATTATTCTTTCGCCAGCGCCACGGCATCATGACGTAGAGCAAACCATCTAGACCAAGCCAGCGCCCGGTCGGCAGGAACATAAGTGAGAGAAGGGCGAGCATCTCGATGATGTTCTTGTTGATGTACAGATAGTGCCCTTCCGATTTGAGGTTCTCCGGGACCCACGGCAGGGCGGGCGACGCCAGGTAGAACATCAATAGAAGCACCGCGCCGATAAAGCACGAGGGACGGGTAAGCAAGCCGAGCAGCAGTCCGACGCCGGCCAGCGTAAGGCCGAGAGCGACCGACCAGTTGGTCCAGACCAAGATCGCCGAAGGCGGCGCGGGCGGCACGAAGTCTTTTTTCGCGAAACGGTCGGAGATTTCGGAAACCGTATCGCCGACGGAAGGCGGAAGGTATTGTCCAATCGAGGACCTTTGCCGAGTCTCCTCCCGTAGACGGCGATCCGCCATGACTTCATCCCACGAATCGCGTTTCTTTTCGTCGGGAGTTAAGACGTCCAAATCCTGGAGGGATTCACGCAGCGGAGCGTTCAAATCCGCAAGCAATTCTTCACGCATCCGGCCCACGTCCACTTTGAGCGCTGTTAACTCTTGACGTTTCGTGTCCCGATCAAAGAGGCGGAACTCTTCATCCTGGAGCCGTCTCATCTCGCGATGCTTGTCGCGATACGTTTGGATCCGTTGTGGAATCGTCTCCTTGAGCGTGTATGTCGCCTTGGAATACGTTTTCGTTGTCTCACGCACGTTCAGATCGCCCGGCAAATCAAGCAACCAGCTAACCACTTTGCCCTCGGCCAGAGTCATCTTCGCGCGGGCGCGGTTCTCCAACTCACCGCGCGCGTTTTCGTCCTCCGGTTCGTAGTGTTTCAAATAGCGCTGGAGGTAATCCTCCCAGTCCTTGGCGAGTTCGGGCGGCATGTGATCGTGGAAATCTTTCAGATCGTCGCCGCTCTTGAAGGGCGCCGCCTCAAATCGCTCCATCGCGCGCTGATCGAGATCACCCGCCTGCCAGCGGAACGCCCAGGCCAAAGGTCCCGAGGATTCACGCAGGTAGCCGGAAGCATTAAAAGCTCTGTGCGAGGTGGTGGGACCGTTGTAAAGCGATTGAAGCTTGTCCACCCCTTCAACGCAAAGATGCCAACCGATGGCCAATCGAAGCAATACTAAGCAGACTCGGGAGCAACCGTTCATAGAAACTCACATCTCGCTGGGGCGCGTTAGGAGGCAATGGATACTTCCATCTCGGTCAGGTTTAGCACGACCGGGGCGGAGTCGGCATGATCTAGCAGGATTGCGCCAATCTCTGGGTGGACCTCGCAATAGGCGCGGGCCTTGTTCACTCCCAGAATAAAAAACGCGGTTGCCAAGGCGTCGGCCTCGGCGGCCGTCGGGGCGATGACGGAGGCGCTGACCATTCCTTCGGCGGGCCAACCGGTGCGGGGATCAAGGATATGGCCTAGTTTCCGACCTTCATGTTCCAAATACTGAAACGTGGCCGCCGACGTTCCCAGTCCGCGGTCGCGCAGGTTCACGGTCGCCATTCGCTTTTCCGGGTCCCAAGGATGGCGGATGCCGACGGGCCAGCCGCAGCGGCTTCCCGGCTCCGTGCCCATAGCGTAAACGCTGCTCTGCCCTCCATGCAACAGAGCGGAAGGAAGATTCCATGAACCAGCCAGAACTTCGGTTGCTCTGTCGAGGGCATATCCCTTGCCGATGCTGCCGAGATTGATTTCCAAACCGGGCCGGAGAAAGCGGACCTGGTGACGTTCTTGATCGAGTGTTACGTGTGCCATGCCAACGCGTTCCAGGGCATGCGTTCGCTCTACTTCGGAGGGAACGCGTCGCGGGCCTTTGAAGAATCCCCACGTTTTGATCAGCGCGCCGGAGGTGATATCAAACGCGCCTTCGGTCTCTGCGTGGATGCGCGCGGCCAATTGGAGCAGGCCGAACAAGCGATCCTCCACGGGCACCGGCGCGAACGACGCCATTGCATTCAGGCGGCTGATTTCACTGCTTTCGCGGTAGACGGTGAGCTGGGATTCCAGGCGATCGATTTCCGCTAGGGCATCTTCCGCGGCGCGCTGGGCGTGCGGCGTTCCGAAGGGAACCACCACTTCAAAATGGGTCGCCATGGCGCGCTGGGAAACGCGGAGAAGAGGAGCCTCAGCGGATGGCTCCTCATCGATTTCCGCGACGGCGTCAAGAACTCCCAACACCTGCCCCGCCGTATGCGCGAGCGTGCGAGATCTCAGAAAATCGCGGCGGTTGATCATGGCGCAAAGGAGAGTGACGGCTGGGGAGCAGTAAATAACATACCAAAACGCCAGGGGGTCAGAAAGCTGCTATTGGCTTTCTGACCCCGCAAATCCTCCTACGGTCTGCTTCGCTACCATTTCGACTGGCTACTCGTTTCCATCATGAACCATCGGCTCAAGGTGCTTGGTATTCCGTTCCACCGCGAGAACGATGGTCCGTTCCTCGACACCGTCGGGGGATGTGGCGACGGCGGGGATGATCTGGCGGCTGTCGGGCAGACTAAAGCGCATCGTGAACGTGCCGTCGGGCCGCAGTTTGACAGGGTCGCCCTGAAGCGTGACGCGGGCGTTGGGCTCGGTGGCGCCATAGACGATCAATTCCGCATCAAGCTGGAACCAGAATTTACGGGTCTTGCCGAAGCTGAATCCGCCGGAGCCGAAGCTCGTTACGGCGGGCGAGCCGAGCGGACGGCGGAGGCGCTCTTCAAACAGTTGCTTGAGTTCCAGGCTGCTGGCGGTCGGACCGAACCCGCCCGACATGGCGTAGATCCGGTCTGCTTTCTTCGAGTCGATGTCGGCCCAGTTTTCGTCGATGATGTCGCTGACTCCCGCACGAGGTGTGGAAACTACATTGGAGCGGGCAACCACGTAGAATCGGCCGGTCTTCGCCAGGTAACCAATGTCCACGCGGTAGGAACGCGGGGGATTCTGAACGTCGAGATACCAATTGTTGCAGCCGCCATGGATTTCAATATCGCGAACGGTGCTCTCGGAGGTGCTGGTGGTGTCGTGAGTGCTAACGTCGAGCAGACGCAGGATCGGCCGAGCGCCATGCCATTCCTGGCCAAGGGCGGCCTCCGCGCGTTGGATGGCGTGGCGCGTCAATTCCCAATAGCAGTGGAGCCAATACGGGTCACGGACCATGACGACGATGCGGTCCTTGCCGTAACCGGCCGGCAGGTCCTTCGGCACTTTGGCCGACAGGTCTTTGGTCGGAACGCCGATATCGTACTTGCTGCTCTCCACTTGCTCTTCAACGGACGGAGTAGTCGACGTATCCCGGGCGGCAGCCACCTGAGTTTTCGCGCGAACCAGGGTCTTCGGCGTCCGACGTTTGAGCGTGGCCGGCTTGCGCGTCGAGGAATTCGCGACTTTTTTCGTGGCGGTCGTCGTTTTTCTCGTCTTCGGCTTCGCGGCAACCGCCGATTTCGGGCGTCGGGTCTTGGCGGATAGCGCCTTCACCAACTCTTCCTTGCGCATCGACTCCCACCCGGACACGCCCTTACGGCGAGCCAGATCGGTCAACTCTTTTTTGGATAGTGCCGTCAATTGGTCGGTTGTCATGCGAAACAACTCCAAGGCCCTCCGTGGGCCTAGCAGGATCGACTCGTGTTCAAAGCGCGTGGAACATCCCTGTCGGCTGACAAGAGCGCCAGGACTTCCTTGATCCTGGGAGAGTTTCGGCAATCGCGACGGCGGCGAAAAACGTTGAGCGGTCTCTCACTGCCGGTGGGGTGTGAGGCGAACGAGCAGAAGACGCGGACCCCAATATCGAACGCGGGAATGACGGCTAAATGGGCCCGCAAAAACTCGCAAAATAGTAATCAGTCCTGATGCGATTGTCAACTATAAATTCATTCGTTCGCATTTGTTGCCTATTTCCGCCGTTAATTCATCTACGAATTCTAGTACCCTTTGAGTTCATTCCCGTAGGACCTGCGATTTTTCAGCGCTCCCATCATGTCCAACACAGTCTCACCTACCCGCCCAACTTCGTGAAAACTTTCTCGAATTTAGCGTTGACTTTCACCATGCGGGTCTGAGAATACCCCCGTCAAGGCCGACAGAGGATGGGCGAAATGTAAGGGCCGACCGCCACGGGCGGGTCGGAAATGGGGCACCGTCTCATGAGCGAGCGCATGCCCGATCGCAAGGAAATGAGCCGTTTGTATGCCATCGGCCAGGTGGGGATGGAGATGGTAGCGCCGATCGGAGTCGGCCTCGCCATTGATTATTATTTCGGTTGGCTGCCGTGGGCAACGGCGGCGTGTGCCGTTTTGGGGTTTGTCGGTGGAATGGTTCACCTGGTCCTGATGGTCCAGCAATACGATGCCGAGGATCGGCGGCAGCCCCCCGGAAACGCACATTAATGAAGAGTTTGCTCTGGCTCGTCGGAGGAACGGTCGCCTTCTGGGCGCTGCTGACATGCCCCGCCCTGCTGCTCTGGCCCGAAGACCCGACCTTCACGTGGAGCACGACAGCGGTGATCATCTGCCTTGTGCCAACCGCGTTAACGTTGGCGTGGACGCGCCGGGCCAACAAGGGCCGACCGGAGGATCAGCTGGTGGCCGTCATGGGAGGTACGACGGCGCGAATGGCGTTCGTTATCGCCGCCGGCTTGACTCTGTTTCTAACGATTAAGCGATACGAGTACCAGCGATTTTGGATTTTCGTGGTGGTGTACTACCTGTTCACGTTGGCCCTGGAGATGGCCATCATCGTGCGGGGCGCGAATTCGGAAAACACCTAGCCGAATCATTAACGCGGGGTTGGCCGATGGGTCGCGTTTCGATCGACATTCGCGCAAGGATCCACGGCGTTGTGGTCGCGGCCGCTTGCCTTATGGCCCCGGCGGTGATGCTTTTCGGTGGCGCGCCGGTACGGGCGGTGACAACCGAGGGAGAAGCGAAACCGTCGCCGACACACGAACACAAGGACGCCGCCCCAGCGTCGGCCGGCGAGGTGGAAGAAAAGAGTTCCCTTAAACATGTCATGGACGACTATGAGATCGAACTATTCGAGTCGTTCGGCCCGCCCGCGATCCACTTACCGTACACTACCGTTCATATCGCCGATCGCGAAATCACGCTAGGTTTGTCCAAGTTCATGCTGCTGGAGTTGCTCGCGGCGGGACTCGTCGCCGCCTTTTATATTCCGCTTGCACGACGGCTGTCGTCGGGCGCGCCTCCGTCGGGGTGGCAGGATAACGTCCGCGAGGTGCTGCTGACCTTTATCCGCGACGAGGTGGCGAAACCTGCCATCGGCCACGACGCCGACAAGTACGTACCGTTCCTGTGGACGATGTTCCTGTTCATCCTGTTCAACAACCTCCTCGGCCTCGTTCCGTTCTGCGGATCGGCGACGGGCAACATCTACGTGACCGCCGGGCTGGCCCTCTGCGTCTTCTTCGCGATCCACGGCTCGGCAATTCAGAAGATGGGCTTCGGGAAATACACCGCCTCGCTGTGGCCGCACATTGACGTACCTTTCGGCCTGGGCTACATCCTCAAGCCGTTGATCTTCGGCCTGGAATGGCTGGGCGTCCTCGTGCGGAATGGTGTGCTGGCCGTGCGTCTTTTCGCCAATATGTTCGCCGGTCATGTCGTGCTGGCGACGATCTTAATCTTCATCTACACGGCTGGGCACCTGTATCGTGAGTCCCCGGCCCTCCATTGGGGCCTGTGGGGGACCGTATCCTTGATGAGCGTGCTCGGCCAAGTGGCGCTGAGTTTGTTGGAGCTGTTCGTCGCCTTCCTACAGGCATATATTTTCACTTTCCTGACTTCGATCTTTATGGGGATGGCGATGCACCCGGCCCATTAAGGCCGTCTTACCGGAAGTCCAACGCCGCGCCGCGGCAAAATGAGAATGGTCCTTGGGGCGCTGTCGCCCCGTTTTTGGGAGAACCGAATTCCATGAAAATGTTGAATTTGCTCGGTCTGGTCGCCGTCGTGTTCCTGCTGTCCGCGTTGCCGGCCTTTGCCGCTGACGCCCCTACATCTTCTACGCTGTCCGGCTCAGGCATCGCCGCAGGGCTGGGCATGGGCTTGACGATCATCGGAGCCGGCATCGGCTTCGGCCGCATCGGCGGTTCCGCACTGGAGAGTATGGCCCGTCAGCCGGAAGTCGCGCCCCGCATTCAAACGGCCATGCTAATCATTGCGGCCATGCTCGAAGGCGCGACGCTGGCCAGCGTTGTGTTTCTTTTTGTCATCGGCCTCGCGAAAGCGAGCTTTTAGCTAGCAGACGCCGCAAGCCGACCGGCATCGGACCGTCGAAGGCCCCACTCCGCTTCCTGGGGCCTTCTTACCCAATAGTCGCGCGTGAGGTCATCATGGTGCGTTCCCGGCCGACCGTCTTGGTGATTATGCTGGCCTTGATCATCGTCGGCGTCTCGCCGGCGCTGGCCGCGGCGAAGGATGAACCTGCACCGGGAAAGAAGGAACCAGCCGAGCAGCCGGATATTTTCAAGTTCCGGCTCGACCTCACGATCTGGACGATCATCGTGTTTGGGGCATTGCTGCTGGTGCTGCGGAAGTACGCATGGAATCCGATGCTCAGCGGTTTGCAGCAGCGCGAGCACGCGATCCACACGGCCCAGGAAGAGGCCAAGCGCCACCGAGAGGAGGCCCAACGGTTGCGCGACGAAGTGCAAAAGAGACTGGATGCGACGACCGCCGAGGTTCAGGCCATGCTCGACAAAAGCCGGCGTGAGGGCCAACAACTCAAGGACGACTTGGTCAACCAGGCCCACGCCGTCAATCAAGCCGATCGCGACCGCATGCTCCGCGAGATCGAAACGGCGCGCGACCAGGCCGTGCAGGAATTGTGGAATCAAACGGCGCAGCTCGCCACGCTGATCTCCGCGAAAGCCATCCGCAGGCAACTTTCGCCCGACGATCACCGCCGGTTGGTCGACGAAGCCCTCGCTGAACTGGGTCCGGCGGGCAAAAGGCGGAAAGAAACCAACGTGTAAGCGTGGTTCACAAGACCGCGTGAGCGTTTACCTTATTATCGTGCAGTATGCCGGAAACCGACGAACAGGAATATCACGGAACCGCCGACGCCGGCACCCAACGGGTCGCCAAGGTTTACGCCGAGGCGCTCCTGAATGCCGCCGCCCAGCACGATCAAGCGCAAAGCGTGCTGGAAGAGTTGAGCGCGCTTGTCGGCGACGTGTTCAAGTCCAATGCGCAAATCGAGGAATTCCTCCTGGGCGGATCCGTCGGGCGCAACCGCAAGACGGAGGTCATCGATCGCACGTTCAAGGACCGTGCCGACGAGATCTTTGTCAACTTCCTCCATGTGCTCAACGACCACGAACGCCTCGGCCTCCTTCGGCCGATTCTCACCGCCTACCGTGAATTGCACGACCAGCGAACGGGACGCATCAAGGTCCGCGTCCGCAGCGCTGTCCCACTACCTGACGATCAACGCCAACGACTGACGAATGAATTGCGCCAAGGTTTCCAGGCCGAACCGGTACTGGAAACCGCCATTGATCCCGAACTGCTCGGCGGCCTGGTTGTTCAGGTCGGCGACTGGATGTATGACGCCTCGGTGCGGACGCAGTTGGAAACCCTGCGCAACCAGCTCATCGAAAGAAGCAGCCATGAGATTCAAAGCCGACGAGATCGTTTCAGTTCTGCAAACGGAAATTGACCACTACCGGTCGGGCGTCGATGCCCGTGAGGTCGGGCGCGTGCTCGAAGTGGGCGACGGCATCGCGCGCATCCACGGCCTCACCAGCGTCATGGCCGGCGAGATGGTGGAGTTCACGCGCACCAGCGTTCGCGGCCTGGCGTTCAACCTGGAAGAGAATTCCGTCGGCATCATCATCCTTGGCGATTACCTCGAAATCGCCGAAGGCGATGAGGTCCGCAGCACCGGCCAACTGTTGCGCGTCCCGGTGGGCGACTCCGTCATCGGCCGCGTCGTCGATCCGCTCGGCAATCCCAAGGACGGCAAAGGGCCCATCGTCACCACGCAAAGCCGTCCGGTCGAAACCATCGCTCCCGGCGTCGCCGGCCGGCAGCCGGTCGACGTCCCGCTCCAGACCGGTGTGAAAGCCATCGACGCCATGACGCCGATCGGCCGCGGTCAGCGCGAACTCATCATCGGGGACCGAAAGACCGGCAAGACGGCGATCGCGCTCGACACGATCATCAACCAGAAGGAAGAAAATGTCGTCTGCGTCTATGTCGCCATTGGTCAGAAGGAATCGGGCGTAGCAGCCGTCATCGAAGCGCTGCGCGCTGCCGGGGCCATGGATTACACCATTGTCGTCGTTGCCGGCGCATCCGACCCCGCGCCGTTGCAATACATCGCCCCCTACGCGGGCTGTGCCATGGCCGAGTATTTCATGTATGAACACGGCCGCGACACGCTATGCATCTATGACGATTTGACCAAGCAAGCCGCCGCCTACCGCCAACTTTCGCTGCTCATGCGGCGTCCCCCCGGCCGCGAAGCCTACCCCGGCGACATTTTCTATGCTCACTCCCGTTTGCTCGAACGGTCCGCCAAAGTCGCCGAACGCTGGGTCATTGTCCCCGGCGACGCCGACCCAGCCAAGGTAACAGCGGACTGGGGCGTCAATCGCAATCCCGAGGGCAAGAGCGTCGTCTACACCGGTCCGCTCGAAAAGGAACACGGTGAGAAACACGATTTGCCAAAGCATCCGGGCCATAAGCTCGCCAAGGTCCCCGGTTCCGGCGGCTCGCTAACGGCATTGCCGATCATCGAAACGCTCGAAGGCGAAGTGTCCGCCTATATTCCGACCAACGTGATTTCCATTACCGACGGCCAAATCTACCTTCAACCCGATCTCTTCCTGGCCGGCGTGCAACCGGCCGTGGACGTCGGCATTAGCGTGTCGCGCGTCGGCGGCAAGGCTCAAACGCCCGCCATGAAAGCGGTAGCGGGCCGTCTCCGCCTCGACCTGGCTGCGTTCCGCGCCCTTGAAGCGTTCGCTCAACTCGGCACGGAACTCGACAAGGCCACCCAAGCCGAACTCGACCGCGGTTACCGTATGGTCGAGATCTTAAAGCAGAAGCAATTCAAACCGATGCATGTGGCCGACCAGGTCATGATCATCTACGCCGGCACGCGCGGCTATCTGGACAAGGTGCCCCGCAACCAGGTTGCCGCGTGGGAGGAGCAGTTCCTCCGATTCATACGCGAGCAAAGGACCGAACTGCGCAACACTCTCCGAAAGGACCGCAAGCTTACCCCGGCCCTGGAAGAACAATTGAAGGCGGCGATCGGCGCCTTCCAGCCCCAGTTCAAGCCACCGGCCGCGGGCAGGTTCTAGTCGTTTCCGCGCTAAACTGTTTACGTCTCGCATACGCAATTAACGGCTCGAACCAACGGCACAACTGCAATGGCGAAAATCCGAGCGATCTTCAAACGCCGCAAAGCCATCCGGAACATCCGCAAAATCACGCGGACGATGGAGCTGATCGCCACCGCGCGCTTCAAGAAGGCGCTGGACCGGGCCGTGGAAGCCGAAGCCTACACCCGCAAGATCGCCGAACTCGCCGCCGATCTCAGTGCCACCGCCACGAACCTGACCCATCCGCTGCTGCAAAAGCGCGAACAAGTGAAGAACAGCGTGTTGCTCGTCATCTGCTCCAATCGCGGACTTTGCGGCGGCTACAATGCGAGCATTTTGCGCGAGGCCACCGGCGCCGTCCGCCGCTCGACCGCGGAGAACGTCAACCTCCGGTTGGAACTGTCGGGCAAGCGCGCGATCACGTTTTTCCGCTTTCAGGGCGCGAAGGCGGCGGCAACCTACACACACTTCGAGGACAAGCCCCGCTTCGATGAAGTCGAGACGCTCGCCAATCAGTATTTGGCCGAATACATCGCGGGCAGAATCGACCGTTTGGAAGTGGCCTACATGAAATTCCAAAATGCGGCGCGGCAGGCGCCGGTCGTAGAAATGCTGCTCCCACTCTCGTCGGCCGCCCCGGAGACCTCCGCACGGCGCGGCGCGACCGCGCCCACCGCCTCGGCCGTGGAATATGAATTCCTGCCGGATGCCAAGGGCATCCTCGAGGAGATCCTCCCCGTCTCGTTCAAGGTCCGGCTCTTCAAATGCTTCCTGGACGCCGCCGTGAGCGAGCAGATCGCCCGCCGCGTCGCCATGAAGGCCGCCACCGAGAACGCCGAGGACATGATCAAGAGCCTGACCCGGCTTTACAACCGCGCCCGGCAGGCGCAGATTACGAAGGAAATTGCGGAGATTATCGGCGGAGCGGAGTCGATGAAATAATGGTTACCGCAACCACCGCGCAATCACGGGTCCATTTGCGAGCGATGGCCACGACCAACACTCTGGCCGGTTTTTTTCGGGACATGTATCGGCCTGGAGCCATCATGGCCAGTCCCAAAAAGATCATTCGACTGCTCAATGAAGCCAAGGTGAGTTTCGTTCTGATGGGTGCGCATGGCGTCGGTGGTTGGCGCAGAAAGGCCCGAGCAACTGAGGATGTTGACGTTTTGGTCGCCAAGAAGGACCACGCGAAGGCCGTGCGCGTTCTTCGGAGCGCGTTTCCCAAGTTCATTGTCGAGGACGGCGTGATCGTTACTCGGTTTAAGGACCCGATCAGTAAGGAGACCCGAATCGATCTGATGAAGCCGTTGCAAAAGGTCTACCAGATGGCCTTTCGGCATACGTGCATGATCGGCGATTCACACCGCGTGCCCGATTTGGAAATGGCGTTGATCTCAAAGTTCTCGGCGATGGTTTCGCCCCACCGCCTGGGGCCAAGGAAGATTCAGGACGCCGCAGATTTTGCGGACATCGTCACGCATAATCAAGCGGACGTCGACATGGCGAAGCTCGGAAAGTTGGCGAATCAAGTGTACTCGGGCGGTCAGCAAGAGATATTTCAACTCGTAAACGACATTCTGGCTGGGCGCCCCATTCAAGTGTGAGGTCACCGAAAGATGGTTGCTGCGATATCTCAAAAAACCGGCAAGATCGTCCAGGTCATCGGCTCGACTTTCGACGCCGAGTTCGCCGAGAATCACCTGCCGGAAATCTACAACGCCGTGAAGATCGACTCCGAGTTCAAGGGAGTCACGATTCACCTCACAGGCGAAGTCCAGCAGCACCTGGGCGGAAACCGCGTTCGCTGCGTCGCTCTCGGCTCGACCGACGGGCTGGTCCGCGGTATGAAACTCGTCGATACCGGCGAGCCCGTGCAAGTGCCCGTCGGAAAGGAGACGCTCGGCCGCGTTTTCAACCTGCTGGGTGAACCGATTGACGGCCGCGGACCCATTACTGCCACGGAGTTCCGCCCCATTCACCGCGACCCGCCGCCCTTGGCTGAACTGTCCGCCAAGACCGAATTGTTCGAGACCGGCATTAAGGTCATCGACTTGCTTACCCCGCTGGTTCGCGGTGGCAAGGCGGGACTGTTCGGCGGCGCCGGGCTTGGTAAGACGGTCATCCTCACCGAACTTATCGCACGCATCGCCAGCCAGCATGGTGGTTATTCCGTCTTCGCCGGCGTGGGCGAACGTACCCGCGAGGGCAACGACTTGTGGCTGGAAATGCAGGAGACCAAGATCGGCAAAACGGACAAGTCGGTCATCACGCAGACCGCCATGGTCTTTGGTCAGATGAACGAGCCGCCCGGCGCCCGCCTCCGTGTCGCCCTCTCCGCTTTGACGATGGCCGAGTGGTTTCGCGATTCCACCGGGGCTGACACGCTGCTTTTCGTGGACAACATCTTCCGCTTTTCACAGGCCGGTTCGGAGGTGTCCGCCCTCCTCGGCCGCATGCCTAGCGCCGTCGGTTACCAACCGACGCTCGCCACGGAAATGGGCGCGCTCCAGGAACGCATCACCAGCACCGCCCGCGGCGCCATCACCAGCGTTCAGGCCGTTTACGTCCCCGCCGACGACCCCACCGACCCAGCGCCGGCAAACGCCTTCCAGCACCTGGACGCGTTCATCTATCTCGAACGGAGCATTTCCGAAAAGGGCATCTACCCCGCCGTCGATCCGCTGGCGTCGAACAGTCGTATTCTGCAACCGGAAGTTGTCGGCGAGGAGCACTACGCAGTCGCCCGCCGCGTGCAGCAAATCCTGCAGCGGTATCGCGAATTGCAGGACATCATCGCCATCCTCGGCGTCGAGGAACTAAACGAGGAAGACAAGCAGGTCGTCAACCGCGCCCGCCGCATCGAGAAGTTTCTGTCGCAGCCGTTCATCGTCGCCGAGGCGTTCACCAACCGCGAAGGCAAGGTGACGCCGCTGCTCGACACGATCCGCAGCTTCAGGGAAATCTGCGAAGGCAAATGGGACCACGTACCCGAAGCCGCGTTCATGTATGTCGGCGGCATCGACGAAGTGGCCGAGCAAGCGAAGAAGATGGCGGCCGAAAACAAGTGAGGTCGAAATGGCCGAGCATACATTGCAATGCGTCGTCGTCACACCCGAACGGGCAGTCCTCGATCAAACCGTCGATTTCGTCGCGCTGCCCCTGTACGACGGCGAACTCGGCGTCCTCCCCGGCCGCGCCGCCCTCATCGGCCGCTTGGGCTACGGCGAACTGCGCATCCGCCACGGTGAGCAAACCCAACGCTATTACGTCGATGGCGGATTCGCCCAGGTGCGCTCCAATGTAATCACCGTCCTCACTCCCCGCGCGATTAAAAGCGCCGACATCGACAAATCCGCCGCGGAACAGGCATTGCAAGCCGCCCACGGCATCACCACAACGCCGGAAGCGCAAGACGCCCAGTTGAAGGCCCAGGAACGGGCTCGCGGTCAGCTTCGGGTAGCACAACGTGCGACCGGCGCGGCGGATGCGCATCACTGAAAGGCCCACTCGAAATCCGACTCATTCCTGCCCGGCGTGAATTCCCGTCGCTCCCCTCCTTGCGGCGCACTTGAGCCGAAAAATGATTTGCTTTGCGCCTGCGAGTTTTACACACACCCACACCCCCGCACGCCTCCTATCCCGCATCCGATTCTGAATCCGCGCGCTTGATTTGCTTTGCGCCTGCGAGTTTTACACACACCCACTCGCCCGCACCCCCTCTTTTCCCGCAACCGACTTTGAATCCGCGCGTCCAATTGGTTACGGTTGAGGACCTGGATTGCATTGCGCTTGCGAGTCTTACACACACCCTGAGGTATCTGCCCAAGCACGACACCAAGAACCGTCCCATCGGCCGCTCCAACAGCTACGTCAAGAAGCAGCCCAGCGACATCCCGTGGATCTGGGAGGGCGTCCTTGTCGAGGGGGCCGTCACGCTCCTGTCCGCCCCGGAGAAGATCGGCAAAACGACCCTGCTCAGTTTGCTGCTCGATCGCCGCCGCGCCGGCGGCCAGCTGTTGGGCCGCGCCGTTTACCCAGGCAAAACCGTTCTTGCCTCCGAGGAGGATCAGCGACTCTGGACGCTGCGCCAACCCCCGCTGGACTTCGGTTCTGAACTGACCTTCCATCGACCCGTCGGCGGGTGCCCCACGCGCGGCCGATGGAAACGCTTCATCGACGACCTCTACAACCTTTCGGACCCAGACGACCATTTCGACCTCCTGGTGATCGACACGGCCGTAAACTTTCTGCCGCTCGCTCAGCGCAACGCGCGGGTCGCGCGCTGGGCGCTCTCCCAATTGCGCATGGTGGCAAACATGCCGGCCGCCGTATTGATTGTGAACCAGAGTCGCAATGTGCACCGTCCGCTGGCTGCGTTCGCGGACATCGTGATCGAAATGGCCATTCCGCGCGGCCTCGGCACAACCCGTCGCCGCACCTTCACGGGCGTGGGTCGCTATCCCGACACGCTCGCCAGCGCCACCGCCGAGCTCAATCTGGAGGGCACCGACTATATCCTTCAGCCCGACAGCCTCCCGCCGCCCCCTTCCCTGCTCGCGACCCTCCAAGCCCTGCTCACCGATAGCGCCACGCCGCTCACGTGCCAAGACCTAATAGCGCGCTGGCCCGGCGATCCGCCGCGCCACGATTCACTCTGGCGCACCCTCGAGCGCGCGGTCGACCGGGGTCTTTTCGCAGTTGAAGCGGGGTCCGGCACGAAGAACGACGCGTATCGCTATGGGATTGCGAACCAGACGAAACCGGCGGACCAGACCGCAGGACAGGAACGAACGCAACCCGTTTCCGCGTGATTGGATTGATGGCTGCGCGGAACGGGAAAGTAGTTCAGGTGGTTGGCCTCGTTGTGAAGCTCTTCTTCCGCACGCACTTGCCCCCGTTTAGCCCCAACGGGGCGACCGTCAATAGCCAGGGGTGCAAACCCCTGGAATGAAAACGGCCGTCCACCCGCATGCAGCCCCAACGGGGCGACAGTGGGGTCATGCAACGTAGTACGCGGTCGCGGGCATGGACGCCCTCACTGCCGCCCCGTTGGGGCTCGATGGCCCGCGTGGCTTGGTTTCCAGGGGCTAACGCCCCTGGCTATTGACGGTCACCCCGTTGGGGTTAAGAGCGGTTACCCTCGCGCCCAAGCCCGGCCGGCACCCGCCCGCCATTCCCCCTTGTGCCGAAGCTGTGTCTCAGCACGAGCGGCCGTAGGTGAGGCTGTATAATGAGGCGCTGTAGACTAGGTCGCGGACCAAAAGGAGATCCGGCAAATGGACAAATCGGCCGCGGTAAAACAAATTGACGCCGCACTGAAGCGATTTGGAGAACTGGAAACAAAATACAAGGGGAGCGAGTCCGGCATTGCCAACGCCACGGGGATTGAACTAGGAGAAGTGATCGCGCTGCTCAAGACAACTCTTGACCGGCTTGCACCACCAGGTTCCTCCTACGGAGACGAACTCAAGAAGTTTCCGCAAGATAAACACGGTTACGAAGTTGAAATCTCGGAGACGCTTTGCGGAATCCTCTTGGCGCTCCGCGCTGACTACCAGGCGGATCGCCTCCAAACTATTCGCCAATTGATCCATGCCGATCTGTTCTCAGACTTTTTGGAGATGGCCGAGTATTTCTTAGAAGAAACCTACAAAGACCCTGCGGCGATGATCGCCGGGGGCGTTCTCGAACAGCACCTTCGCAAACTCTGCTCGAATTACGGAATCGCTACCACCGAGCCTGTGAGTGGGAGGCACCGAAAACTCGACGCAATCAATGCCGATTTGGCCAAGCACAATGCTTACGCAAGGAACAACCAAAAGCAAATCACCGCCTGGGCCGACATTCGCAACGACGCCGCGCACGGCAATTATGGCAACTACAATCTTCAGCAAGTGAAACTCATGACCGCGGGTATACGCGACTTTATGTCGCGCAACCCAGCCTGAAGTAACCCAACCGCGCGATCACTCCGCCGCGTTGCAACGAATGGAAACGAGTCGTGAGGTGGTGACGGAAATTGCACTTGGGCGAAGTTGTTGCCGATTGAGCTGGCCATTCGGACGAGGTCAGGGGGTGCCTGCCATACGATCAGAATTTCCATCCTCACCAATCAACGCCGCAGACAAATCAATATTCGCTGATAGATGGAACAAGCCATCAGACTGCGGCTTCGCAAGCCACATGGGATAGGCGACCGCAGCCGGATTCGGCGCGATGTATTGGCACACCTTATCCACCATGTCCCTCGCGACCTTCACTGCGTCTGTTGCCGCGTTTAGGTCGATCTGGCGGTATTTCTCGGCTTTGGGCGCCGAAAGATGAACAATTGAGTCACGATACTTCACGACTGAGTCGACGAACTCTTGGTACGGGTAAGCCCCCTTATCGAATGTCGCACTGTGTGGACTGACGAGTTTAACCCAACGGTGCAACTTGTCACGTAGAGGGACATGACCCTTGTTTTCTCGCCCTTTTTTCGTGACGTAGGGCAGTTCTCCGAGATCGCAGTCTTCCTCCGGTGACAACGGTTTCGCTGGTTTACACCGATAGGCATGGGCGACGCTGTTGATGAATGCTTCCACGAAAAGGCAAGCAGTGACAATTGCCAGCCGAACTTCGTGATGGTGTGCCGCACTCAAACCGCTGCGCCGCGCGTCAAGCTGCCAGGCATGGACCGCCCCTTGACCGCTTTCATTGAGGTGTAACCGTTCGAGGTCGACGAGTCGCCGCTCATCAGCGTTCAGGTCTTGGACATAAATCAGCCCTTGATCGTCAACCTTTTCGGCGAGTTCCATAAACCTTTCAAGGTCACGCCCTGTGCCGATAGCTCGGTCATGGCAAAGGCACATTGCATGAAACATGTCGTATTCCGGAGATGAGAGACCAAGGCCTCCGCCAAGAATAAAATGCGTGTAGTCCGGTACATGGCACCAGAATGGATCCTCAGCCAAGAAACCGAATCGTTGTTCGAATTCAGTCTTTGTAAATAAGACCCTTCCCTGCTCCTTCAATTTATCCCAAATAGAGTTCAACTCCTGGTCCGAGCATAGGATTTTCAGTTTATTGGTTAGTAGCCGTTTGAGATTCTCTCCTTCTGCCTTCATGATCTGAAGTTGGTTGAGCATGTAGTCTAGGACCATGACGTTGCTCTGGCCGATCGCTTCAGCGACGCGCTTGCGAAAGTCCTTCAGTTCTTCTAACAATCTGGCTTGGCGCAGGGCATCTTCTGGTGAGATTGGGAATAGCCAGTAGATGCAATTGGTGCAGCCAAAGACCGAGAGGCATTCGTCAAGGGTCTGGCTGATTTCGCGCGCCAATCTGCTAGCTCGCGCCTTCTTGGAAGCGTCGCTTGCCGACGAATTGCCGAATTGACCGAGGTGGCACTTTTTGAATTTCTTGCCGCTACCACACGGGCAAGGGTCGTTGCGTCCGCTCATGCTGCCTAATTTCCTTTCGCCTCTGCGCAACCAAGCTCACGCGCCGGAGGGAGCGCGACCACTGGGAGGCAGGGATGGCTGTTGTCGTGCGATACCGCGCCTTGTTCCATGCGCACGGTCTTGTTTGCGCATCCGAGACCGATCGCGCTCCTACTCGGCTCTCATGGCGACGCAAACCCGTGGGCACGGCAACAAGGGCTGATTGGTGAAATCGTGGCCGCTCCACCACGCCCTTCGGAATACCTCACGGCGTGCCGCCCCGCGCAGAGAAATTCGAGTTAGCCCTTCAGCCCATTTCGGTCCAACACCATTCCCACATAAGCTTTGGCATCGTCTGTCAGCCTGCACGGCCTCATCGCGTCAAACGCCTGGTCCAGCTTCCTGAAATCCTCTCGACAAAGCCAGACCGGTCCGCGCTCATGCTGGATCACCACCAAGCTCGTCTTTTCGCCGATGCCAGCCACGTTGTCGGATGTTTCACGTTTTGCCTCATATACCGAGTAAATTACGGACGCCAAGTCAAGCGCCTTGAGGTTTTGACGCCTGTAGAGTGAAGCGGCCGATTGAGTCCAACCGCCGCCGAACGCGACAAACCCCAGAGTATCGCGCGGACTCAAGCCATTATCCTCATCAATCGTCCACAGATGGGGACCGTCAGCTTCGACCGAACCGATAAGGAACGTTAAATCCCAATGATTAGCCTTAAGAAGCTTCTTTTCTTCTTGCTGCCACAATATGCCAGATTCCTCTCGCATTGCGCTTTTCTTTTCTGGTGTGAAACATCGCAAATAAAACTCAAGCCGCTCTCGGCGTTTGTCGCTTCGCGCCTTCTCAATGGCTTGGGCGGCGGTATTTCCGTCCCAGCAATTGCCCCCTCGCTCGCGGACGACATCATCAATAACGTCTCGGCCATAATCGAGATTGCCCGCGAAGCCCACCCACACGCCAGGCGATGGCTCGCTCAGCTTTCCTGGTTGTAGATCGTAACAAAGACAATTCAGATCTGTTCCACACGCTACACGGCGATCGGCGGCAAGCACAATAGCCTTGGCTGGCTGACAAATTGCTCCCACAATAACTGTCATGCATTCGATTGTACGATGGCGACGACTATCGGAATAGTCGATGGGGATGGGCGTGGACTCAAAAGAAGAGTTCAGGGCGGGTTGGCAGGTTTTCGCGGATCGCTGGTAGCGACAGCGAACCCTTTATTCACTACTGCCAAAGCATGGGGCTCAGGTGGCGCGGAAAATCCACCGCACGCCGATGGCGATGGATCGATTGGGCAGTCTGAATTGTTGAGTGGCAGCGCCGTGAAGTCGGCGGCGGTTCGGCATGCGTTCGTCGTGTTGGTTCAGGGTTCACCCACGCGGCGGGGGATCGGCGGAAGCATGCCACGCGCCACGACTTGATGCATCGCCGCATATGAAATGACTCTGACCTGCAACGCCATCCAGGTGACCTGCCAATCCTCCTCAGCCTTCGATAAAATACGTGCGAAGGTCTCCCGTCGCCCCAGGGTGATTCCATGAACACGAAAGAGGTCCGGATTGTCGATCACGGCCGTGGTCCGCAAATCGAGGGACATCGGCTGACGGTGATGGATGTTTTCTATTATCTTCACCGCGGCTACGATTTCGACTTCATCCAGCGGGCCATGCCGAGCCTGACACGAGAGCAATTCGACGCCGTCGTCGAGTACGTCGACCGGCACCACGATGAACTGGTGGAGCGGGACCGCCGGGTGGAAGAGTTCCACCAACGCGGCATGGAGGCGCAGCGGGCGCGGGGCGGGATTTTCGCAGTCAACGACGAGAACTTGACCACCGAAGAGCGCGTGGCCCGGCTGAAGGAAAAAATCTTGCGAAAGCAGGCGGAGAAAAACGGTGCCCGTCGTCCTGATTGACGCGAACATCGAAGGTCAAGGCGCGCATATTTGGATGCGGATGCAGACCTCCGAGTGGCGCGACATCACGGCCGGTCTGGATGTGACCTTGCGAACCTTTCGGGAGGTCGGCCTCGACGCGGCGTCGGCCGACAATGTGGTTTGGCAATTCTGTCAAGCGCAGGGCTACTACCTGCTCACCAGCAATCGCAACGAGGATTCCGCGGACTCGCTTGAGGCGACCATTCGCCGGGAAGGAATGCCGACCAGTCTTGCCGTGTTCACTCTTCCTCTCGCGGATCGTGTCTACAACGATCCAGATTTTCTTGACCGCGTCGTGGAAAAGCTTTTTGATTATGTCTTCTACGCCGACAACATCCGCGGCGCGGGGCGGCTTTATCTCCCGTGATCCAAGAAGGCCAAATGCAAACCGAAGAAGCGGCAAGGTGGCATGCGCCGGCGGGCTCATCGCGTTGACGGCGAACTCCGAACCACCACCGCCAAAGCATGGGGATCAGGCGGCGAGGAAAACCCGCTGTGCGCCGATGGCGGTGGATCCATTGGGCAGCCTTAATTGTTGAATGGCGGTTCCGCGAAGTCGGCGTCGGTTCTTGGCCACCGCCCGCAGCGCGTAAGTCCAACCGATCACTCGCGCGTAGCCGAGGAAGCGTGGCTGAACCGTCTTGTGTTCGCCGGGTGTGGGCATGCGGACACTCATGGCGCCGCGCTGGCGGCAAACGGATTGACGACGGTCACGCCGTCGTAGTTCTGCCCGGCGTTCATGTCCTCACTGTAAACTGTGCGACATCCCATCTGCTTGGCTGCGGCCAGGATGGCGGCATCCCAATAGCTCAACTGAAATCGTTGGTGAATGTCGATGGCTGCGCGAACCAATTCGGGTGTGAGTTCGACTATCGGAAAAGCGAACCAGTTCTCGAGCAGCGCGGTGGCATCGGCAGCCGCCAACCGGAACGGCCGCTTCACCGAGGTGGCATTGACGAAAAACTCGGCCGCTACCTGGACCGACCAGCCCCACCGCTCTGACAGAAGCAGTTGCTGCGCGCGCTGACGTTTCGTCGCGGAGGCGGGATCTTCGTCGATCGTGTAGAGCAGCACATTCGTGTCAACGAAGACGTCCGCGGTCATACAGTTCCTCACGCGGTATCTTTGGCGCCATGCGGAACCCCTTGGTTATTCGGAACAATTCCTGCATTCGCGCCCGCACAGACGCAAGCGTCTGGCCGTCGAGCTCGGCCCACGACTCGTCCGCGCGAGCCTTCGGGCTAATCGAGACCTGGACCTGCGTGCCTGTGGCGAAGGGAACGCCGGCAACCCGAACCTGGCCTTGATCTTCGACAGTCGCGGATGTTTCGAAGGTGTTCATGGCACTCCCCTCATTCACCTTTCATTTGCGTGTAGATCGCCTCGCGCGAGTCATCGACGTTCGGAACGTCAACCATGTAGGGAAGCATCTCGGCAAAGATATCCGCGGAAGAGGATGCACACGCCGGCCCTGACTGATCCAGTTTCTCCTCGAACACAATTTCCTCGCGCACCTCGGTGATTGAATTCCTCACGGTATTGTTTCATCGACGCGGGTTTGAAGCAATGGCCAACGCCGCTGCTTCGCCTAATCGCTCGCAGCTTCGGCGAACACTGAACCACCGCCAAAGCATGGGGATCACGCCGCGAGGGGAAATCGTCGTCCGCGCTTCTCACGCCGGTCCCCGCTCCCAGCGGACCGCCGTTACGCCCGGCTCGATGTTGAGCCGGCTCACCACTTCCTCGAGTGCTTTGTCGTTGCGCACGTTCGATAAGATTTCGGCAACGACGGCGGAGCGGTCGGGTTGCTCGGTGGCTTGGGTCGAAATGCCGCGAATGATCATGGCGGCGTGGGCGTTGATGTGGCGAAGCAGGATGGTTCGAATTATAGCTTCGTGGCCATGGGGGCAGACCACGCGCAGCACGTAATGCGATTCCACGTCGACCGACTTGCTCATGCGCGTGTCAATCCAGCGACTCACGGGACGCATCATCAGATTGAGCGCCAGCACGGCGACCGTTCCGATCGCGGCATGCGCCGGGAAGCCCGCTCCGGCTAGCGAACCGACGGCTGCGCTGCACCAAATAGTGGCCGCCGTGTTCAAGCCGCGGACATTCAGCCCTTCACGCAGGATTACGCCGCCGCCCAAGAAGCCAACGCCGCTCACCACCTGGGCGGCGATGCGCGACGGATCATTATTATTCGTAATGAGATGTGCGAGCGATACGTACAGCGCCGCGCCTAGACAGACCAGCGACGTGGTGCGCAATCCCGCCGGGTGCTGGTGCCATTGGCGTTCCAGCCCGATGATCATGCCGAGGGCGAGAGCAACGGCGATGTGCGCAATGTCGAGAAGATATTCCATAACGAGGTCCGCGGCGTAATCGTGAGATACAAGAGAGCGCTACTCCTCCGCCAATCCATACGTCCCATGTCCGGCGTGCTTGATCTTCCCCTGCTTGACCAACTCATCCCACACCGCCTGCGGGAATTGGTTTGGCGGCGTGATCGCGACAATGCCGGAGCCGCGTCCGCTGCTGAGCGGTCCGCCGGCGATGCTCGATTCCGCGTCGAGACGCGTGAGCTTCAGTCGTTTCTTAAACGCCTTGAAGGCGGACTTAAGGTCTTGCGCCGTCGGCGTGCCGGGCGGCGGAGAATCAGCGCTGGACATGATGAACCTCTCCCGTTGATTGCCGGTCCGCTATTCCGGGCCGACCTCCACGATTATGCCGATTTCTCCCAACTTATTCACCAGCGCCTCGCGATTCTCCTCCAGCACGACCAATGTCGTCGGGCCCAACTGCTCGAAGATCAAATTTCGCGTCTCCGGCCACTGCATCAGCCCCTCGGCCATTTCTTCCGACGCGACGTGCAGAACGAGATGCCGCCTCAAGGCGGGCGGCGTTTCCTGGGCGCCGCTCAAGAGCAACCTAGCCGCGGGCGGAAGAAACTGGCCCGCGCGCTGATGAAACCATTCATCGAGCCCAGCCGGTGTCAGTCCGCCGTCGCGCCCGGCGGCCAAAGAAGCCGGTGTCAATCGGTATTGCCGGCGTCCGGCCGGCGCGCCGGAAACCAACTCGGCGAAGCGCGGCAACTCGGTCTCAAGCATCAGGTCCGAACGCGTGGGATCGACCGTCAGGCTCACGCCGTCCGCTTCGACGGTCACGCATTTCTCCGGCGGCAAGCTGTAGTCACGCGTTCCGGTCAAGCGAAAATGACGAAAGTCGATGTCGTCCTCATTCGCTACCAATGCCATGCGGTCGCCCAAACGCACTGCGGGCAGCCCCCGCGCGACGGCCTCGTTCAGATCGTCCGGGCTGGCAAACTCCAGCAAACAGGCGGCGCCATACACGCTGATACGATCGCGCTTGTCGGCCCAGGTGCGCAACGAATCAAGGACGGAAGTTGGGATCGCCCGAGCACCGTGATGCTCGAGCGTATGCTTTATTGTTTCGAAGGACTGCCCCTGCTCCAGGGCGCGGTAGACAGTGTGCGGCTCTAGTTGAAGTGTGCATGCGGACCCGATCTGCTTCCAGGCCGCGAACAGGCCAAGCCGCGCGATGAGCGCGGGCGTCAACCCCTGGCGATACACGATGATCTCTAGGTTCGGCTGTACGAGCAACGTTTGGGCATGAGCGGGCTGAAGTCGCGGTTCTTCTCCCGTGCCGAGCAACCATCGGCCGAACGGCGAAAGTCGCACGGCCCAGGATTCACCTTTATCGCGAGTCGCTTGGATCAACCGAAGGTCGTACGCCAAGCCAAGAAGGAGCGACGGAACCCACGGTTGCCGGCGTGACGGCCGCACGTCCTCCGCCGCCCAAAATGGATGGTGAGCGAGGAGCCATGCCTCCACATCCACGACGCTGCACCAAGTCTGTTCCGGCTGCCTCAAGAGGACCAGGATCAGCAGCAGATACGCGGACGGGAACGGGTTGCCGTGCTGCTCGTCGCCGAAACAGCCGCCGTCCAGCGGGTTCCAATTCCGAAGTTGAAACAGCGCGGAGTACAGTGATTCCAGCGCTCGCGGCAAACCCGAATCCCAGTCCGTCGGCAATGCCGCGGCGTGGATCTCCCCTTCGTCCTGCCGCACGATCCCCTCGATTTCGGCCAGGGCCACGCCGAGCAATGGTGAATCGCGTGTTTCAAAGACACTGTCCGCCGGCGCCGCGCTCAACAACGGATCTTCACGAAGCCGATCCAAGTCGCGTTTGAAGAAATCGCCGCCCTGCGTGCGTCGCAACGGTACGCTCGCGATCTGCTGCCACAGGGCCGTCAATCGCAATGGCCATTCCAGTCCGTCGGCCTCGCGCACCGGCGCGTCGGTCACCGCGGCTTCCGGCAACACCGGAAACGGAAGGCTCTCAGCCTGCGCCCGTGTGGCAACCGATGGATGAGCGAATACGGTTGGATCGGCCGTCCCACTGCGCGCCAGCCATTCCTCAAACTGTCCGAGCGTTTGCAACGCGGGCGGCAAAATAGGGCATAAAAGACCGGCGTCGAGCAAGTCGAGCATGGGTTGAAGATCGGCGGGATGGCCCAAGGCGACGAGCATTTCCAGCAAGTTGCCGAGCCGCCATCGCGGTTGACGGCTGTGCGCGATCAGGGACAACACCTGTCTCCCCGCCGCCGGCAACTCTTTCAGCCGCCGGTCAATCTGCGCCGGATTGCCGGTGAACGCCACGCACCGCTCGATCAGTTCCTCCACGGGCCACTGTCCGCGCGGCTTTACCAGCCGAGTCGCCACCTTGCGCATCAACGCGTCACGGTAACGCATGAGCGTTTCGCGGTAGAGTTCGGTCCAATAGGGGAGATCGTGCAGCGGCATCGACTCTGGGGGCAGGAGTTTTTGGTTGGCAACGTGTTGAAAGCGATTCACTTTCGACAGCAAATCCTCAGGCCGGCGAGGCCGGTCTAACGCCGACAACCTGCGGAGTGTGGCCCATCTTCTGGAGTTCATCGACCACGCCGTCCACGCGGCCAGGTCGGACGAGCAGCACACGATCAGTCAGCCGCCCGGCGACGTCTTGGGCCAATTTCTTTCGGGCTAGAAGCTCCTCGGTCAAAATCGCGTCCTCGGTTTGGATAAGGCACACGCGCCGGTGAAGCTTGACCGGAATTCGCGCACCGCTCATTGATCGGAGATCGCTTGCCATGCCACTATTTCCACCTTGCATAGCGATCGAATTTGTCACAAATTGAAGACTCTAAAGTGAAAATTGAAAAATGAGAATTGGACAAAGTGTTCTGGAAGACGGACACGCTTCCCGATTCTTCATTTTGCATTTTTCAATTCTCATTTTTCAGTTTCCAGTTTCCTTACCCCGTCTTTCGCGCCTCCGCCAAGAAATCCGCCCCATCGACGATGTTGTAGGTGTATCCCTGCTCCGTCAGAAAGAGCTGCCGATGGTGGGCGAAGTCGATTTCGCGCGTGTCGCGCGTGACAAGAGTGTAGAAGTGCGCGATCTCCCCGCCGGCTTTCGGTCGGAGTATGCGGCCCAGGCGTTGCGCCTCCTCCTGACGAGAGCCGAAGGTGCCCGACACCTGGATCAACACGTTCGCGTCGGGCAAATCGAGTGCGAAATTGCCGACCTTCGACAGGATCAACTGCCGAATCTCGCCGCGCCGAAATTGGGCGTACAGGTCCTCGCGCTCATTGGTCGGAGTGATGCCCGTGATGAGCGGAATCTCAAACCGTTTCCGCATGCGACGTAGTTGCTTCAAATACTGTCCGATGACGAGCACGCGGCTGCCCTGGTAGTGCTGAAGCAGGCGGGCAACTACGTCCTCCTTGGACGGATTCTCGCTGGCGATACGGTACTTGTTGCGCCACTCGGCGACCGCGTAGTCCATGCGCAGCGCGTCCGGCAATGCGATGCGGATTTCGCTGCAATTGGCCTCCGCAATCCAACCGCGCGTTTCCAGCTCGCGCCAAGGAACGTCGTATTTCTTTGGGCCGATGAGGCTGAATACGTCCGCCTCACGACCGTCCTCGCGAATGAGCGTTGCGGTCAGGCCCAGGCGTCGCCGCGCTTGAATGTTGGCCGTGACGCGAAAAATCGGCGCGGGCAACAGATGCACCTCGTCGTAGATGATCAGACCCCAGTCGCGCTGATCGAAAATCTTGAAGTGGGGGAAATCTTCTTTCTTGTCGGGCCGGTGGGTGACGATCTGGTACGTAGCGATGGTAACCGGTGCGATCGCTTTCGAGTCGCCAGTGTATTCGGCGATCTGGTCGTCGTTGAGATCGGTCTTATCCAGGATTTCGCGGTGCCACTGCTTCACAGCGGTGATGCTGGTGGTGAGCACGAGCGTGGATCGCTGCAACTGCGCCATGGCGGCGATGCCGACAATGGTCTTGCCCGCCCCGCACGGAAGTACGATGACGCCGCTGCCGCCGCGCACGTCGCCGCCGGCGTAGAAGATGTCGGCGGCATCGCGCTGGTAATCGCGGACATTGAACGGCAAACCCGAACGTGCCAGCTTCCGCAGATGGGTGGGCAGCGGCGCGCCTTCGGTGTAACCGGCCACGTCCTCGGCGGGATAGCCAACCGCGATGAGACCTTGTTTGAGCACGCCGCGATGCGCGGGTTCGACCGTGTAACTGATCTCGTCCAGTCGCTCCCCGAGATACTCGCGAACCTTCGGTTGACGCGCGAGTTCCTCCAGCAGCGGGTGGTCGTCGCAAACCAGCCGCAGTTTTTCACCAGCGCGCTCGATTTTCACGCGACCGTAGCGGCTCACGAGTTCGGCGAGATCGGCGGCTAAGCTCGTCGGCAAAGGGAATTTGCTGAAGCGCGTCAGCACGTCGATCATTGCCTCGGCGGTCATGCCGGCGGCGGCCGCGTTCCAAAGGGAAAGCGATGTCAGGCGATACGTGTGAATGTGTTCGGGGCTTTTTTCGAGCTCGGCAAAGGGAGCCAGCGCGTCGCGAGCCTCGGTATACTTCGGATTATCCACCTCGACGAGGATGGTGCGATCCCCCTGCACGATGAGGGGGTTGGTGGGATCGTAGTGCATTCGCGAGCTGACCCTTCGCCTGATCCTGAGGAGCGGCGTGGAAAACCAAATAGGCAGTCTAGTGGGACCGCGAAACGGCCGCAAGGTGAAGTAAACCGCTAACACCGCGGCGAGCCGGGAGCGTGAGCGACCGGAGTTCGCGAAACTCCGGTCGCTCACGCTCCCGGCTCGCCTTGCTGAATTATCCGGCACGCATGATATGCTTTACTAAAGGTCGCTCAAACGGGGAGCGGGTTCAATGCGCTTGTTGAAGAGCGGGGGCGGTTGGGCCGCGATTGCCTACACCTTGCGAATGGCGAACCGCGTCGGCTGGCGCAGGCTGTGGAAGGCAATGACTGCGCGCAACGCGTGCAAAACCTGTGCTCTCGGAATGGGTGGGCAAAAGGGCGGCATGCGCAACGAAGCCGGACATTGGCCCGAGGTGTGTAAGAAGTCGCTTCAAGCCATGGTCGGCGACATGCAGGCCGGGCTAAAGCCCGAGTTCTTTAAGCGCTACGGCTTGGCAGATTTGCGCACGCTTTCCTCGCGCGAACTGGAGGCGTGCGGTCGGCTGACGCAACCGCTCTACGCCGGTCCAGCCGATGCGCACTACCGCGTCATTACGTGGGACGAAGCGCTGCGACGGATCGCCGACAAGTGGAAAGCGACTACGCCCAATGAGACCTTCGTCTACGCCAGCGGCCGATCCTCGAACGAGGCTGGTTTTCTACTCCAACTTTTCACGCGCCTCTACGGCACCAACTACGTCAACAACTGCTCCTTTTACTGCCATCAAGCCAGCGGTGTCGGCCTATCGGCGACTCTCGGCACCGGCACCGCCACCGTCAACCTGGAAGACGTGGAGCATTCCGACCTCTTCTTCCTCATCGGTGGAAATCCGGCCTCGAACCACCCGCGCTTGATGCGCACGCTTATGACGATGCGCCGCCGTGGCGGACACGTCATTGTCATCAACCCGGCGCGCGAACTCGGCCTCGTCAACTTCCGCGTGCCGTCCGATGTCCGAAGCCTGCTCTTCGGCACGCGGATCGCCAGTCTCTATGTCCAACCGCACATCGGCGGCGACATCGCCCTGCTCACGGGCGTCGCCAAGCATCTCCTCGAACGCAATACGATCGACCGTTCCTTTATCGAGCGTTCGACCGAAGGATATGAGCTGTTCCGTCGCCATGTCCTCGATTCCTCGTGGGAGGACATCGAGAAAAACTCCGGCGTCGATCTCGACACGATCGCCAAGATCGCCGACTTCTACACCGCCGCCAAGAACGTCGTCTTCGGTTGGACAATGGGTATAACGCAACACCAGCACGGCGTCGCCAATGTGCGCAGTATCGTGAATCTCGCATTGTTGCGCGGCATGGTCGGCCGGTTGCACGCGGGGGTCATGCCGATTCGCGGACACAGCAATGTTCAAGGCGTCGGCTCGATGGGCGTCGCTCCCAAGTTAAAGCAAGCGGTTCTCGAGAAACTGGAGTCGTCGCTGGGCGTGGCGTTGCCGAAGTCGCCCGGCCTCGACACGATGGGCTGCATGCTAGCCGCGGAACGGGGCGACGTGCGCGCCGCCATCTGCCTGGGCGGAAATCTCTACGGCAGCAACCCCGACGCCGCCTTTGCCGGCCGCGCTCTGAACAGGATGGATTTCATCGCCTACTTGAGCACGAGTCTCAACACCGGCCACGTCTGGGGCCGGGGGCGTGAGACGCTTGTTCTCCCTGTTCGAACCCGCGACGAGGAATGCCAGAAGACCACGCAGGAATCGATGTTTAATTACGTCCGCCTCAGCGACGGAGGCAAACCTCGGCATGACGGGCCTCGTAGCGAGGTGGACATCACCTGCTCCCTTGCGGGGTCCATTCTTGGCGACAAACCCGTCGACTGGGCGTCGATGCAGTCCCACGAGAACATTCGCAAGTTCATCGCCGCTGTTGTTCCGGGCCACGCCAACCTCGCCGAGATCGACCGGACCAAGGAAGAGTTTCACATTGACGGCCGCATCCTTCACGACGGCAAGTTCCCGACTCCATCCGGAAGAGCCCTATTTACTCCCGTTCCGCTCCCGCCGTTTCGCGGCGCCGGACGCCAATTGCGCTTGATGACCGTGCGTTCCGAGGGCCAGTTCAACACGGTTGTCTATGAAGAGGAAGACATCTATCGCGGCCAGGATCGGCGGGATGTGATTCTGATGAACCCGGAAGACATCGAGCGCCTCGGCCTGGACCTCAACCAACCGGCCACGGTGCGCAGCGACGTAGGCACGATGCGGAACATTCTTGTCCGTTCCTACGATGTTCGCGCGGGCAACGCGGTCATGTATTATCCGGAGGCCAATGTCCTCGTGCCGACAACGGTCGATCCCGACTCGAAAACGCCCGCATTCAAATCGGTGCTGATTACCGTCGAGCCCGAAAGCCTGCTGGAACCGGTTACGGATGGACGGCACGCGCTTGCATTGGTTCCGGCTTAGGTCACGATTCGACTCGAATTTGGCGAAACGGCGCGGGGTCGCGATTGGTCCCGGTCCATTTTGCATTGGTGTGCCGACGAGGAGCGTGCACAACTAGCTGACAGCTTTCAGCTAAGAGCTTTTAGCTATTCGTCATACTCAATAAGCCTGCACCCACGGTTTCACGCTGACCACCAAGATGAGCATCCCGATGATGAACCCGAACATTGCCGCGGTAAATGCCCAGAGAAAGCGTCCGCGGCTAGAGGCCAGCGCGCCGAACACTAGCACCGTCACAAATGCCGCGATCAAGCCGATACCCAAGCCAGTGCCAGGATAAATAGAGGAAAAGTACTGGCGACTTGGATTCCAGAGTGACGATCTCAGAGTGCTGCTAAAGGTCATTACCTTCCACACCAGCCCTAACTGCCAGATGCCGCCAAGAACTCCCCAACCGACCGCAGCGCTGCCGCTGGCTGCAATCGCGCCGTCAGCCAAATCGCGCATTTGCGTCGGTGTGCACGCAAGGGCAACGATTGCTAACCCCGCAATAACCAGAGAACCGAAGAAGAGTTCCATGCCAGAAATCGCTTCATTTAGGTTCATTTGGGCAAGGGTTTCCTCTAGGTCAGCTCGCTCAGGAAGCTCGCGGGTGACTTTGAACCCGTCGTCTTTTTTGGCCACATAGATCCAGTGCATACGTGGGGAAAACGCAAGGAGGCAGAGTGCGGCGATTCCGATTGACAGCGCGAACCGCGTCATCGCTCCGGCCGCCGGCTTGTTGGTCACATGCGAGCGGGCGCCCTCGCGTCTCGTGTCGTAGGCATAGTCATCGTCAATCGGACGAACCGTTGCGCCGGCCGCTGGCACTCTAGCTGGTTCATTATCTTCGATCCGGCCGCGCGGCTCCGGGGTTCGCTGCCCTGCCCCGCCTTCGCTGCGCGGCGCCGCCGGGATCATCAATACGCTTCCGCAAGCGGGGCACATGCCCTTCTTGCCGGCGTACGTTTCTTGAACGCTCAACACCTTAGCGCAAGAGGCGTTGGGACAGGTTACCTGGATCGTCATTCGGGGAACTCCAGGGAGGGTGATCTCGACAAAGCCTCAAACAAAATCGGGTTCGGACCTATCTTGCACGGGCACACGAAAAAATCCAATCGAATTTGGCCGAAACGCCGATTCTATTGAGTGTTGGCGCTAAGAACCTAGAAGTATCGCCGGAAGTGTTTCGGAATCGATTTCGTTGGATTGGTATGGTCGCCACACACATTGTGAGCGCGGATGAGGGACTATTAGCGCCGATGAGCGCATATGAGCGCATATTGGGTCCTTAATTCGGCGAATTGGCAAATGTCTTCCCAATGAATCCAACGAAATGGTGACCTCGCAACGTTGCCGGAAGCCGGGTGGCGTGACCAAGTACGCCAGCCCATGAATTCCAGTTAGTGCTGCCTAACCCCGCAGTTTCCTAATGAGCCAATCTTATTTGCCCTCCACTCGTCTAACCGGTTATACTACCAGTGGATGAGTCTACCCAAATTGGCCGGATCGAAGCCGACCGGGCCACAGTCACGGAGACGCCCCGATGACCGGATTCGCGCATTCGCCGCTGCAACGTCAAGTAGCCCGCGCTAGCAGGCGGCTGTTCTTGCAAACGTTGGTCAACCACCTTGCCGGCTGCTGCGCCGTGGGTCTCGGGCTCGGCATCGGCTGGTTTCTGATTGAACCCTATCTGCTGATTGGTTCTGCCCCGTGGCTGCGCTGGGCGGTGGCCGGCGGTTTGCTTGGCGCGGGCATGGTCATGGCGCTGAGTCTTGCAATCTGGAAGCGGCCGACCGCGCTGACAGCCGCACTCTCCATCGATCAGAAGTTCGGGCTGAAGGAACGCGTTACCACCTCCCTCATGTTGGAAAGCCCGCAACTGGCGTCTCCCGCCGGCCAGGCATTGCTAGCGGATGCCAATCAGCGCGTCTCCGAGATTGACGTAGGCTCACGCTTTCCGATTCGCGTGAATTGGACCGCCGCCCTCGTCCCGATCGCCGCGTTGTTGCTCGCCGTCGTCGCCGTGTTCTACGAAGTGCCCAAGACCGAAGCGAGAACCACCCACGACGACCAACTCGCGCAAGCGCCGGTCAACAAGGAGAAGCTGGAAGAGAATCTCAAGAAGTTCACGAAAAAAGAAAAGCCGAACAATCCCAACGACCCCGCCAATTCGCCGAAGCTCAAGGAATACGAAGACGACATCGACACGCTTCTCAATAAGGCGCGAGAGGACCAAGACCAATTGCGCGACCGGATCAAGGAAGCGGGGCGAGCTCGAAAAGGAAATCAAGAAGAATATCGAGCTGAAGGACGAAAAGCAGAAAGCGATCGAGGAAAAACTCCAACAGGAAGAGCGCCTGCGCAAGAAACCGAAAAATGAGCAGCCCGACGACAAGAAGGGCGCCGGCGACGAGATGAACAACGCCATGAAACAGGGCGATTTGAATAAGGCCAAAGAGGAAATAGATGAGCTTCGCAAAAAACTCAAGAAAAACGAGCTTACCAAGGACGACGAAGAGCACCTTCAGCAGAATCTCAAGGAGGTTGAGGACAAGCTTCAGCGCCTGACGCGAGAGGAAGAAGAAGAAAAAGAAGAGAAGGAGCGGCTCCAGGAATTGAAGCGGAATGGCGAAATCGACCAACAGGAACTCGACCGCGAACTTGAACAAATGGAGAAGAACAAGGACAAGCTCGACCAGGAGACCAAGGACGATCTTAAGGAAGCCGCCGAGGAACTGAAGAAAGCCGAAGCCGCCCTGAAGGAAGGCAAGGAAGAAGAAGCCGCCGAACACATGGAGAAGGCGGGCGAGAAAATGGAGAAGGCCGACGGCGCCAAGGAAAAAGAGGAAATGGCCAAGCAGGTCCAGCGCGTTCGCCAGATCAAGAAGACCATGAGCAAAGGGATGAACGAACAAGGCCAGCAAGCCAACGGCAAGCCGAACGGTCAGAAGAACGGCCCGGGCGGCCAAGGCCGCGGCGCGGGAGATCGTCCCGAGTCGCCCGACAAGGAAACCGGATCGGAAGACGTGAAGATCGACAGCGAATTCAACAAAGCCGGCCAGAAGAACGTCGTCGGCACCGCCCCCGGCAACAAGCGGCCGAAGGATTTCAAAAAGACCTCTTCCAACGACATGGTGGGCGAAATCAAGAAGGCCACTCAGGAAGCTCCCGAAGCCATCGAGCGTCTGCGCATTCCCAAGGCCGCCAGCGACATGACCAAGGGCTACTTCGAGAAGCTCGGCGGGCAAGCCGACCCGAAGAAGGATGGCAAGCCGTAAGCATTGGCAAATGGCGCCGAACTACCAAGAGCCCACATCCGATTGGCGTGGGCTCTTTTTTTGCGCCCCTTGCACGCGCTGCGGACGCTTTGCAGCGGCGCAGAGGCGGCTTCGCGAAGAAGACTCGGTATCATGGCCTAGCGAAGCGCATTCTTGAGAAACTCTGTGTTTTCGCTTGCATTTCCCTTATTTTTCAGAAGTCCTGCTTTTCCCACCTGTACCGGCCTTACCGCATTTGCTTTCTGAATCGGCGTGTTCTACTTTTGTGTGTCCTCTGCTTTGGGGAGAAGGAGAGGACTCCCGAGCCGTCGGCAGAGAGGGGATTGCCGGCGGCTCTTTTTTTGTTTGCCATGAACCGGCATTCGGGGGCGCGGTTCTTTTCGCGAAGCCTCGGTGAACCCAGCGTTCACCGAGGCTTCTGCCTTTCTGTTCGCCGCGAATTACGCATCACACCACAGTCACTGTTCGCGCCCAGACGCAAACGGGCGCGCGGGGGGCCGATTCTTGCGACGCGGCGCGAAACGGTGCGCATCTCCGCGTTGCCGACTCACTTCACGACTCCGACAATACCATCAGACGCATTGTTCGTTCCGCATCTCAAAAGGACGACCGATCATGACCGATCCGTTTGCCAGCCAATCCACTCTTCGCGTCGGCAATCTTGATTACACCATCCATCGGCTCGACGCGGTCTCGAAAAAGATTCCTCAGGCCGCACGGCTGCCGTTCTCACTCAAGATCCTTCTCGAGAACCTGCTGCGCAAACTAGACGGCTTGGCGGTGAAGCCCCAAGATATTGAAGCGCTGGCGAAGTGGGACCCGAAGGCCAAGCCCGATCGCGAGATCGCCTTTACCCCGGCCCGAGTTCTCCTTCAAGACTTTACCGGCGTCCCCGCCGTGGTCGATCTCGCGGCCATGCGCGACGCCATGCGGCGCATGGGCGGCGACCCCAAGAAGATCAATCCCCTGCTCCCCGCTGAATTGGTCATCGACCATTCAGTGCAAGTGGACGATTTTGGCAGCGGCCTGTCTTTCAAGAACAACGCCGAGATTGAGTTCGCCCGCAATCGCGAGCGCTACGCATTTCTTCGCTGGGGCCAAAAGGCATTTCGCAATTTCAAAGTCGTTCCGCCCGACACCGGCATCGTGCACCAGGTGAATCTCGAATACCTCGCGCACGTCGTCTTCACCGACGAGGAGTCCAAACCCCATCCGCTCGCGTATCCCGACACGGTTGTCGGCACCGATTCCCACACCACGATGATCAACGGCCTCGGTGTTCTCGGGTGGGGCGTCGGCGGCATCGAGGCCGAGGCCGCCATGCTCGGCCAGCCGGTATCGATGCTCATCCCCGAAGTCGTCGGTTTCAAGCTCGCCAACCGGTTGCCCGAGGGCGCCACGGCGACCGATCTCGTGCTGACCGTGACGCAGATGCTTCGTAAGAAAGGCGTTGTCGGCAAATTCGTCGAGTTCTACGGACCGGGCCTCGCCGATCTCGCTCTCGCCGACCGCGCCACCATCGCCAACATGGCGCCCGAGTACGGAGCTACCTGCGGCATCTTCCCAGTGGATGCCGAAACGCTGCGGTATCTTCGTTTCTCCGGCCGTCCTGAGACGCTCGTGAGATTGGTCGAGGCATATTGCAAAGAACAAGGTCTGTTTCACACGCCGACCACTCCCGAAGCGGTTTACTCCGACACCCTTGAACTCGATTTGAGCACGGTCGAACCGAGTCTGGCCGGACCGAAGCGGCCGCAAGACCGCGTTCGCCTCGGCGACGTCAAGAAATCCTTTGCGGCGGAATTGCCCGGCTTGCTGAGCAAAGCCAAGCCGACGGCGGCGGTGTCGCTGGCCGTCGCCAAGGAGGTCAGCGAAGGCTCGCCCACAACGCATCCCCCCGGCCCAACCGCGCCCGACAAAGTCAATGGCACTCCGGAGGATCTCAAGCAACTGCATCATGGCTCGGTTGTCATCGCGGCAATCACGAGCTGCACCAATACGTCAAATCCCTCCGTCATGGTCGCCGCCGGCCTAGTCGCCAAGAAAGCCGTGGAGCGTGGTTTGCAATCGAAATCGTGGGTAAAAACCAGCCTCGCCCCCGGCTCCAAAGTCGTGACGGACTACCTGATCGACGCCGGCCTGATGCGCCCGCTGGAAGCCTTGCGTTTCCATTTGGTCGGCTACGGCTGCACCACTTGCATCGGCAACAGCGGCCCCCTGCCCTCCGCCGTATCCAAGGCGATTGAGGACGGTGGTTTGGTTGTAGCGGCGGTATTGAGCGGCAATCGCAACTTCGAAGGCCGCGTCCACGGCGAGGTGCGCGCCAACTACCTTGCCTCTCCACCCTTGGTCGTTGCCTACGCGTTGGCCGGTCGAGTCGATGTCGATCTTCACACCGAACCGCTCGGCACCGGCAAGGACGGCAAACCGGTTTACTTGCGCGACATTTGGCCGACCCAACAGGAGGTGCAGCAAACGGTCTCGAAATCGGTCCGCTCGGAGATGTTCCATAAGGAGTACGCGGAGGTTTTCACCGGCGACGCGGCCTGGCGCGCGCTGCCGGTCCCGGAAGGCGATCTCTATCGATGGGACGCCGCCTCGACCTACGTCAAACATCCGCCCTATTTCGAGAACATGGGAAGGAAGCCCGCGCCCGTTGTCGACATCAAAGGCGCTCGCGTCCTCGCGGTCCTCGGCGACAGTATTACCACGGACCACATTTCGCCCGCCGGTTCGATCAAGAAGGACGGCCCCGCCGGCAAGTATCTGATCGAGCGCGGGGTTCAGCCGAAGGACTTTAACAGCTACGGCGCTCGCCGCGGCAACGACGAAGTCATGGTCCGGGGCACGTTCGCCAATGTCCGGCTCAAGAATCTGCTCGCTCCAGGCACCGAAGGCGGAGTGACGCGACACCTTCCCGACGGCGCGCCGATGCCGATCTTCGACGCCGCAATGCAATACCAAAGGGAATTCGTGCCCCTGATAATCCTCGCCGGCAAGGAATACGGCAGCGGCTCATCACGCGACTGGGCGGCGAAGGGTCCGAAGCTCCTCGGCGTCCGCGCCGTCATTGCCGAGAGCTACGAACGCATCCACCGCAGCAACCTTGTCGGCATGGGCATACTGCCGCTCCAATATACGGCGGGAGAAACCGCTTCCAGCCTCGGTCTAACTGGTGAGGAGGTCTTTGAATTGACGGATCTTGAGACCGCCATCAAGGGCAATCGCGAACTAACCGTTAAAGCTCGGCGTGCGGATGGAGGAGAAAAGACATTTCGCACCCTTGTCCGCATCGACACGCCGCAGGAGGTTCTGTACTACGAACATGGAGGGATTCTGAGGTACGTGTTGCGGCAGTTGTTGGGGTAGGAGATGATCCGCAGATTACGCAGATGAACGCTTATTCTCGGCTTCCCTGGGCGCCAAGCCTGTCAAAGGACATTGGCTTCCTTCTCAACGATGTAGATTTCTTTCTGTTGCAAGTCGCGCTTGAGTTCCTCCTTGAGCCGGCGAAAGAAGCGGCGCGCTCCACGCACATCGCCGCTCACGACTCGATAGAGGACGATCCGGTCTCGATAGGTAACGGAGCCGAGAGTCCAGTAACCCACGTTTTCGGCAGGAAGGTACGTGAGGTGGCCAAACTATTGCAGGATGTGTTCGCGCACCTTGACTAGCTTTTCGGGCTCTATCGGCGAGCCGTCGTTGTAATCCAGCGGAACATACACCTCATACCCTTTCACCCGAAGCGACTCCCGGTGCGCCGGCGGTTCCCTGTTCTCGCGAAAGCTCGACGAAATCAATTCCCGCCTGGAGCAGCGCCTTCGCGGCTTGCTCGGAAATGACAAAAATGCGGTTGGGATAGGCTTCCCCTATCGAATGCCGGATTAGGATCGCCCAAGCCTTGGCATCGTCGGCCTCAGACACCTGGATGCGAATTCTCATCGGATGGCTCCGCGATCGTTTTGTTCTGAATACTCGGTTGATCTCGTCCTCATGGCAATGGAACCCAAACCGCGGCAAAAACGCAAGGGCGGTCGATGAAGGGTTGGCCTGACAGTTCACGAGCTTCAGGCCGACAGTTATTAGCCTGTCCTTCCGCACAGCAAAGCGTTTCCGCTCCTTTCGGCGGCGGACTTGATGAGGTTCTTTCCCCCCCTGCGCGGGAAGATGGACGAGAACGCGGTGGTTCTCCAGTTCCGCACGTGGGTGCGACAACTTGTCGCGAGCAACGGTTCGACACTACCGTGACCGCGTAGGCCTCGATCAGCCGAACAGCTCCCGTATCGCCCGCCCGTCGCATAACCGGTTGGGCTTTCCCTCGCGGTCGGGGATTTCCTGGTCAGGTGACAAACCCATCGCATGATGAATCGTCGCTAGAAGATCCTCCGGTGACACCGGGTTGTCCTTGGGATAGGCGCCAATCCTGTCGCTTGACCCATACACTTGTCCGCCGCGAATTCCGCCGCCGGCCAAGATCGCGGAGCCGCACGCGCCCCAGTGATCGCGGCCCTGGGTCGCATTGATCTTGGGCGTGCGCCCGAACTCGCCGACCGCGCACACGAGCGTCCGCTCCAGCATTCCACGGTCGGACAGATCTTCGAGCAAGGCGCTAAACGCCCGGTCGAGCGGAGGCAGGCAGTATTTTTCCTTGAGCATCACGTAGCCGGTCACCCCGCCCAATCCCGCCGTGCCGCCGTGATTGTCCCAGACGTTGGCGACCTTGCCGTCCGGCATGATGTACATCCAGATCACCGACACCACCTTGACGCCCGCTTCCACCAACCTTCGCGCGAGCAGAAAACTCTCGCCATATTCGTTGCGGCCATAGCGATCGCGAATTCGCGGGGGTTCTTTTTCGAGATCGAACGCCCGACGGGCAGCCGGCGAAGAGATCATCCGGAGCGCTTGACTACGGAATTCGTCGAGATCGCGCCCGCCCTTGTCGGATTGCAGAAGGTGATCCTGCGTTTCCAGTTGCTTGAGCAGTCCTTGCCGTGCCAGCAACCGCGTCTCCGACAATTCGGCGGGCAGGTCCGTCGAATGGCTCGCGTGTTCCGCGGATTTATTCGCCGGTTTCAGTTCCAGCGGATCGTAACGCGGGCCGAGGAAGCCTGCGTGCGTGCCGGAATAGGTCACGCCGTCATGCCCGATGGGCCGCGGCAACGTCACGCTCGCCGGAAGCAGACCCGGTTCTTGGAAATACGAAATTACGGAGCCGAAGTTGGGAAAATCGCTCCGTTTGCGCGCGTTGCGCGGCACCACGAGTTGTGGATTTTGCTTGCCGGTGAGAACGTGGTAGACCGACGCCTCATGTACGTTGCTTGGATGCGTGAGCGAGCGAATGACGGCCACTTTATCCGTGTGCCGGGCAAAGAGCGGCATCTGGTCGCAAATGTCGAGGCCCGGCGTAACGGAGCGAATCGCCTGAAAGAGACTGCGAATGCCCTGCGGAGCGTCGGGTTTCATGTCCCACATGTCCTGCTGCGGCGGCCCGCCCCAAAGGAACAAGTAAATACAGGCGTCCGCTGTGCCGTTGCTTTTGCTCGTTGCCGCCGACGCGTATTGGCCTTGAAGGAGCCGCGGCAACGTCAGCCCGGCAAGGCCGACTTGGCCCAGGCGCACCATGGCGTCGCGGCGGTTGAGCATGGGACTCCCTCAATTGGACATGGCCTACATGATGGCAAAGATTCCGCGAAGAATCCAGTATGTTCCCGATTGGCGGGTGAACCGTGGAGGGATTGCATGTCGCTCCTCAAGCTCCCAGTTCCGATACATCTAGCCGCCCTTCGGCCTGAAGCCGCCGAAACGCCTCCAACGTCTGCCGGATGCCATCCTCCAACGGCGTAACGGGCATCGGACCGAGATCGCGCTGCAACGCGCCGTCATCAAGATCGTAAGCGATCGCGATCTGCCGATCCCCGAACGTGATTAAGTCCTTCGCCGCGGGATCGACGGCGCAAAGCGCCTGGTGAAAGGTCGCGAGATCAACTACGTGGCCGCGCACGTTATATGACTTCGCGCCGTGGTACGGCGCTTCCAGACCCCGGACGAAGATCTTGGCCACGTCATCGACGAATTGCAAATCCTGCCAGCCGCCGTAAGTGATGTGATATTTGCGCCCGATGGCGAGAGCCTTAATCGCCTTGGTTGGCTCGCTGGTCATGCCGAAATCGCGGCCCACGCCGTAAACGGTCCACGGGCGCAATCCGATGCTGGAGAGGCTGTGGTCCCGGAAGTAGGTGCGTGCGTTGCCCTCGTTGCAGACTTTGAAGTATCCGTAATGGGTTGTCGGCCGAAGCGGCACTTCATCGCCCAGCGGTCCAGGTGGGTATTCCTCCGGCGGCCCAAACACCGCTGCCGAACTTGCATAGACCAATCGCTGTATCTGCCCGCCCGAAAGCCGCACCGCCTCGAAAACCGTGAGCGTACCGAGCACGTTGACCTCCGCACCGAGGATCGGATCGGCCCGGCAAGTCGGCACCTGAAGGCCGGCGAGATGAACGAGGTGCGTGATGTCGTGTGTTTCAATCGCGGCCCGCAGAGTGGCGAGATCGGTCACGTCGCCTTGCATGAAGCCCACCTGACGCACCTTCTCCTCTGACAACAGAAGCAGGAGTCGGCGCGGATCTTCCTTGAGGTCGTAAATCCACGCCTGATCGCCGCGCTCGAGCAGGTTGCGCACGATCCAGGAACCGATGCAACCATAACCGCCGG
>Ga0207116_10017_pt1 | contig 43088 bp, 43 predicted proteins | sample Alteio_BWMinHeat_44_FD_153550 | JGI IMG/M metagenome (GOLD analysis project Ga0207116, IMG submission 153550) | Enriched cells from forest soil in Barre Woods Harvard Forest LTER site, Petersham, Massachusetts, United States -... | ecosystem: Environmental > Terrestrial > Soil > Temperate forest >... | reverse complement strand
CTACAGGTAAGCCATGGGCGCGGCCACGGGGCGGATTCTCCCGGTTATATATGAGGAGGCTGGCCGCGAGGTGAGATGGGCTGGACCGTAGGCTAGCTGATGATTCAGAACTTAATTTCGGATCAAGTCCAGCGAATCACGGGCTGATCACGGGCTGGAGAATTTTCGGGATTCTCTCTAACCACCTCAGCTGCTTGGGTCCGCTCACTGCAGCTTCGCGTACTCCGCTTTGGCTTCCTGAGGACGGGGATGTCGGGGTCTTTCCAGAAAGCGAAGAATCGTTACTGTGGCAGGCCCATGCGTTTCAGCAGATCGATGTAGCGCGGGTCTGAGTGAAAGGGCTCAAGATAATCTTCGGTCTTTAAATATTCCATGCGCGACGACCGCTGCGCGTAGCCCTTTTCCAGCCACTCGAAGGTGTGGTCGCGGTCTCCCATCAGCCCATAGTAACGCGCCATCTCGTTGGGTGAGAGGTATTCCCTTTGCGAGTCGTTTTTCAGCATTTCAATCAACGCTGTGCACGCCCCCTTCAGTTTCGCTTCCCGATATCCAGAAGCGAATGCCTCCGCCCATTCCGGCCGCCCGTTCTTCTTCATCGCCATGGCCCGATCCGCCACAGATGCGTCCTGCTTTCCCAACCGCCAGTACAAGTTGCCACGGGTTCCGTAATAAACCGGGAATTCCGGATTGGCGGCAATGAGCCCGTTCAACAACGCCAGGGCATCATCATAGCGGTGCATTTCAATCAGTATATCCGCGTGATTTGCATTAATCTGGGGAGAAGCAGGATCGAGCGCCAGAGCCTTTTCAATCTCAGCCAATGCCTCCTTGAGTCGGCCCAAGTTCTGTAGGAGAAGCGCGTACCAATGGTGGGATGTGGTGTCGTTCGGGTTCAATCCAATCGCCTTGCGATACTCGGCTTCTGCTCCCGCCCAGTCCCAATCTGCCAACTCCTTCAGGGCTGCCAGGGCAGCATGCGGCTCGGCCAGCGTCGGATCGAGTTCGATTGCCCGTTGCGCTGCACTGCGAATCTTGGGTGAAGCTTCTTCAGGGGAGATCCACCCGCGATCAAAGAGAAGGACGTGCGCATATGCCAACCCGGCATAGGCCTGTGCGTAATTTGGATCCTTGGCGACCGCCTGGTTAAATTGATCCAAGGCCTTGTAAATGCTCTCGCGGGTGCGCTGCGCCAGGTAAAAGCGTCCATTCACATAGAGCTGGTAGGCTTCGGCATTCTCGGTGGCATGCTTCTTTTCATCGCCACTGCCACTTACCCTTATACGCAACTGGCCGGAAATGTCGGAGGCAATGTCGTCTTGCAGGGTAGCGATATCGGAGGCTTTGCGCTGGTACTGCTCACCCCAGATCTGCGAGCCGTTGCTTACGTCCACCATTTCAGTTTCCACGTTGAGCGTGTCCCCGTGTTGAACCAGGCGGCCCACAATTACCGCTCCCACCTTCAGGTCGCGCCCGATCTGCAGCGGATCCTGCTGTGCCCCCCGGTACCGGAAAACCGTAGAGCGGGCCAGCACCCGCAGCCCCGGAAGCCGCGACAAATGATTGATCACTCCTTCCGTGATGCCGTCCGCGAGATAGTCCATTTCTGAGTTTGAAGTAGCGTTTGCCAGCGGCAGTACCGCCACCGAATCAATCGCACTCGACGTTCGGTGTAGAAAGTAATATCCACCCGCTGCGATCGCCGTGAGCACGAGCGCAGCGACGACGCCAACCACGGCCCATGGCTTCCGCCTCGCTGGCTCGGCAGCCACACTGGAATCGGAAGGTCCAGAAGCATCCGTTCCACTCGCCGATGTCGCTAAAACAGTTGCTGCTACCGGCTTTCCGGCACCGCTCACGGGAATGCCCGATTCTGCAGCGGCCACTACCGAACTGCGGCTGGAATCCGTGTCCCTCTTCAGGCGCTGCAGTTCGCCCGCATATCTGCAGCGTGCTGGTAGCGCAGGTTACGGTCTTTTTCCAAGGCCCGACTGATGATGTCTTCGAGCTTGGGAGGCAGGTCAGGATTGAGACGAAGGGGCGGTGATGGTGCTCGGTTCAGGATTGCATCAAAAATGGTTGCCGAAGTATCGCCACGGAAAGGCACAGCACCTGTCGCCATCTCATACAAGACCGCCCCAAAAGAAAAGAGGTCGGTACGCGAGTCCAGTTCTTTCCCTTTGGCCTGTTCCGGGGACATATAAGCCACTGTCCCGATTGCCGTGCCTGGACTGGTGAGGTACTGCAGGCTGACAGCCGCCGTGGCTTCGTTCAGTCCGCCTGCCGCCTCCGCTGGCTTGTCCGGCAATGACGTAACTTTCGCCAATCCAAAGTCCAGAATCTTGGCGTGCCCGCCGCGCTTGGTAACGAAGATGTTTGCGGGCTTGATGTCTCGATGCACTATACCTTCCGTGTGTGCGGCATCCAAGGCATCGGCAATTTCGATGGCGAACGACAGCAGCGTCTCGTTCTCCAGCGGACGTCCGGTGACCATGTGCTTGAGCGTCACGCCATCCAGGTACTCCATGGCGATGAACGCCCGCCCGTCCTGCTCGCCGATGTCGTGAATCGTGCAGATATTGGGGTGGTTCAGTGCGGACGCGGCTTGTGCCTCGCGTTGGAAACGGGCGAGTGCCTGCGGGTCACGGGCCACCTCATCGGGCAGGAACTTCAACGCAACGAAGCGATGGAGCCGCGTGTCCTCCGCTTTGTACACCACACCCATTCCCCCGCCACCGAGCTTCTCGATGACGCGGTAGTGCGAGATGGTTTCGCCAATCATGAGTGGCGCAGCGACTCAGGGTACCATGTTCGGAGTGCTTCGAAGGCAAAGTCAACGGAAAGCCCACGTCCGAGGCGAGTTTCGCCGATTCGATTCTGCCCCTCAGAGAATGGTAAACTGTCCGCCTTTCGGGCGTCAGCAATGAATATCATAGGACTTGGCACCTATCGTCTGCGTCGGAAGCTGAGAGTCATGAGCGATGAAGACCTATGGTGGCTGTTCCTTCATCACCGGCCGGGGTGTTCACGCGAGTTCTGAGAAGAATTGGAGAATCGAAAAGCTGCAGGCATCTTGTCCAAAGATAGCCCATTCTGGACTGTGAGTAACCGCGCCCGATACATTCAACCAAGTCCCGCCTACAATTCCAACCTCGTTGAACTCACCCGCGAGGAATGGGAAGCACGGAGACGTCGGAAAATGTTTCGAGTGATTTCGGCATGAATGGCGGCGGAATGGGCAAGCTTCGCGCCCAGCAAAACACAATGAGAGAGACGGACACCCGCTGTCGGTGATTCTGGTGCCTAAGCATTAGGGAGACCTCTGCTACAGTGGCGTGTCTTCTGAGCCTTAGCCGATGCCGGCCCTGGCAAGCTCGGACCATTTCTGGCTGTTGAAATCGAACAGCAGCAGCTTGAAAGTTAGAAACTCGCGCCTGGCTTGCGCCGCACACACCGATGAAATATCAATTAAAGAAAGCCGCGCCTAATATGACGGCAGTTTATTCCTAACGAGCGCTTGGAGATCCTGGGATTTTTGATATACAAACCGCACCAGTTCCTCTGCTTCAGCGGGAAGTTGCAAATCTTTTCGAGTTAACAGTGTCTGTAGCTTTGTGTGCATCAGAAGAGCGGGGCCTTCGTACTCTTGGCGAAATCGTCTTAGAATCTCGGATAAATCCCGAAACTCCCGCTCACGCTTGTTGTTCTGCCAGAGCAGCCAGCCAAGAAGTAGACCGAACATGATGAACACGGTGCGATAGATCATCATCGAACGATGTTGGACCATTTCATCAAGGAAGCTGAGGCCTTCCATTCGAGCATCCATGGCCGTATCAATAACGCTCACGCCAAACCCGAAAATGCCTCCGTAGAAGATCTCCTTATATTTCTGTAGCATTGTTGTGAGCCTCCGGGATCTCCGCCTACTCCAGCACAATACAGACGAATTTAGATGAGGTATTCTAAGACCTAGAACAGCGAAAGGGGCAGTACGATTCACAAATCATCAAAGCCGGAGAAGAAACGGAAAGTTGCTTCTGATAGCGGGGAGACACGCTTTAACCTGTCGTGCAAAAGTTGCGGCCATGTTTTCGGAGCCTTCCTTAAGCAAATGGCTGAGCATAACGCCGAACAAATGGCAAAACATAAAGTCAAAGAGGCGACTGAACATCACGCCAATGTCACCTGCCCTAAATGTGGCAAAACGCACGACTACGCTGCTGTATTTTGAATTGGACCAGTACGACTGTTGCGGTTCCATGCGTGGGGCCAAGAACCCTCGTACCCTTACTGTCTGTTAAAATCCCCACCCGAGCGGGAACCACATTCGCCAACTTGTCTGGAATTCTGAAGCAGTTGAAAGAGGAACGTTCTCAAGTCGAGCGGCAGTTGTCGGGTCTTGACGCGGCCATCAGAGCATTTGCCAACGTCTACAATCCACAGTTAGATCAAAGGAGAGCCGTAATGGCACAAAAGATTATCGAGGTAGTCGGAACTTCCAAAGAGAGCTTTGCGAAGGCTGCGGAAAACGCGGTGGCAGAAGCCGCAAAAACGGTTCGAGGCCTGAAGTGGGCGCGAGTGGCGCATTTAGAAATGGAACTAGACGGCAAGAAGATCGCCCAATACCGCGCCACAACAAAGATTTACTTCGACATTGAACAGTAAACATGGTGGTGGAGCGCAGTAAGGGGGAGGTCGAGAAGCGGTTCTTGGATCTGAGAGTTGGATTCGCGCAAACGAAAACACTCCGGACTCGGTCAGGGTCGCGGGACCACCGCCGAACAGGCTTCCCCGAAGTCTGTTCGCAACCACACTACGTTCTGGCTATGGCGAAGTCGATTTTGCGGCTGCGCGTTGGTCAACCAGACGGAGCAGGTAATTGGCAAACATCACCAAATCCACGGCATCTTCAGGTTTGCTGATCGCGGCTGATCGGTGACTAGGTGGATTCTTGAAGAGACCCATCGCACCGGTGAAAAGGTCGGACATCGCCTGTTTTTCACTCGGTACTAATGACGTGTCTGTCAACGCGCCGTTGTGAACATCGAAAGCCTTGCGCATCAGAGGACTTCCCACAAGCTCTTGCGGCAAGCCTGTCGCCTGTCTCACCGCGACTTCAACTGCGCGGAACGCTTCAAACACCACGGTGTCATAATGCCCACGGATGAACAGTGCAAAAGTGCTGGATGCTATGGCCGGATGCAGTGCCTTGCGCGGGAAGATTGAACTGTATCGGTACGCATCGAAGTTCTCCTTCTTTGTAAGTGCGCGTCCGCGTTCACTGATGAAGACCCAATCAGGGTCTTGCTGACCCGGTGCAGGCAATAACATCCCTTCTCGTTCGAGCCAGACCCATGCGGCAGCAAGGGCCTCATACACTCTGTTTCGATACTGCGCAGGATACCCGTTAACCGGGGAATGTCCGGGTAAGAAGAGATTTCCGCGTTTTATCGCTCTCCCCGGAGACATTCCGTCTCCTGAAGAGCCAATGGCCGGAAGGAAAACAACGGCGAGTTCCTCCGGTTCCAACGCCAGCAGGCCTTCAGCATTCGGAATCAGTTCGTGAATTGCAGGCATATCGCGAAGACAACTTCCTTAGCGGCGCTGATCGATAGCGGCCACATATGGGGAGATTATGGCAGATCGGATGAGCGTTTCACATTGGGTAGCAACGCGGGGGCTGGTTGTTGAAAAAGCCACAGTCCGCTGTGAATCACTTTCCCAAAACGGCACGGTTCAAGAATACGAGGACGCTCACACTTAGCAAATCGACCACACAATGACAGAAAATGGGCCACCGCAAGCTTCGGGTTTTCCAGTAAACCGTTGACCAGATCGTGCCCGTTAAAACTGTGCCGAAGAAGCCCGGTAGGCCCGAAAGTGCCTTGACGTTGACCCCCAGCAGCAAGGGATGGCTGAGGCCGAACCAGAAGGTTGTGTATGTGACTATTAGCCAGTCGGGCCATCCGCTTGCTGCGTCCATCACCAGTCCACGCCAATAGCACTCTTCAAGCCAAGGATCGACAATCGCAACGGCAAGCCAAGATGAGATGACCCACGGTTGATTGAGCGAGCGGAAGTTTAGGAGAAACAGTGGAATGAAAAGCGCAGCCGTCGCGAATGACAGAAGACGCCAGCCCCAAGCACCCTGCGAAGGCTGCAACCAGCGCCGGAAGGAAGTCCAGCCGCCAGCAAATCTCAATATCGCCGCAAGTGTGCTCCAGTAGACCAGTGTTACAGGAATCCACGACCACAGACCCCACAGATGCCCGCTGATGCGTGCCGCTGCATTGCCGAGCACGAGAACAACAACTGGGGATAACAACACCGTGCGACTTCGATTCCTCATTGGCTTAATTGCTTAATGTGGCAGTCCGGTTGATACGCGGACCGAGTAGGGGCGACATTGTAGCGGGGCCTCGATTCTTCTTCATCGTCTGAGACGCTGCCGAAGTTTCATCGTCTGAGACGCTGCCGAAGTACTCGTCAACAATCTGCTTTCGCCGCGAAAGTCGATAGCGCCCACACAAGCTCGGATTATCGCAGATCGGCTCATGAATGGCGGTGCCTCGGGCGCGATCACAAACGGGAATTCTTGCGACGGTTTCAAAGGTTTTTGTGGTGATCATCCCTAGAATCACCTGCTCTGCCGCTCAGAGGCCACGAGAGACGTCCTCGTCCTTTCCACTACAGGTAAGCCATGGGCGCGGCCACGGGGCGGATTCTCCCGGTTATATATGAGGAGGCTGGCCGCGAGGTGAGATGGGCTGGACCGTAGGCTAGCTGATGATTCAGAACTTAATTTCGGATCAAGTCCAGCGAATCACGGGCTGATCACGGGCTGGAGAATTTTCGGGATTCTCTCTATCCCTATGAAAGATATGGTAGGCACGAGGAGACTCGAACTCCTGACCTCTACCGTGTCAAGGTAGCGCTCTAACCAACTGAGCTACGCGCCTATCAACAACATGCGGACTTCTGACATTTTACCAGACCATTTACTGGACCATTGAGGCATTTTCCACCCTCTCAACCCAGCGTTCTTGGGCAGCCAGCTTCACGTCATCGATGGCATGTGCGTATACGTCCATGGTGACTTTGCTGTTGGCGTGCCGGAGCAGAGACTGAACGGTTTTCGGGTCGGCCAGCTTCTCCCCAATCATAATGCTGGTCAGGCTGTGGCGAAAAACGTGAAGACCACAACGACCGTGATAATCCTTGGAGATGACGCCGTGCTTAACCAGGAATGGCCTAACGTAGTCCTTCACGAACTGTGAACCACTGCGAGGCTTCTTCCCGCTCAGCTTCAGGGATGGAAAAACGAAGTCCGTTGACTCTGAGTAGGCGGACTGCCGCTTCCATTCCATCAAGTAGGAAGCTAGTTTGCCCGACAACGGAACATGGGTGCGGCTCGCGGCAGACTTGCCCTTGCCTTCCTTCCCCTTGATCCACGTTCGCCGTATCCAGATCTTCTGATTCAGAAAATCCACGGCTTCCCAACGTAGCCCGAAGATTTCACTGGCCCGAAGAGCCGTGAATACGGCAACCAATACAATCGTTCGCTCTGCCAGTTGCAATTCGTTCCAGGGCTTCAACAGCAACGATGTATTGGCCGCTTTGGGCCTTTCAGTGGACCCCGCCACTGGTGCGCCAAAGCCGAACTTTTCCACTTGTACTTCGTGTCAGCGACCCGACGGCACATACGTAGGGAGCGGCGGGCAGACGCTGCATCTGAGTGACCTTCAGCACGGCAAAGTAAGCAGGAACCTGCTGAAACCTGTTTTTGGCGGGATTGGCGATCCGGCTACCGCCGATGTTGCGCGCACGCTTCAACTCTCTTTCCACGTTCGCTTCTGACTTTGTAGGCTTCTTAGAGGGAGGCGGATACGTAGGAACGCAGCGACAATGCCGGATTCTGGGGTGGTTTCGGAAAAGGTTGCTACTCTGGCTCTGCTGTGGGTTCCAAGGGACCTCAGCGCACGTTTGTAGCCCATCATGTACCGTGCGGAAGTGTACTGGGCTGCGAGGCACGCTCCAGTGTCTGGCAAAGTCTGAGAATATTTGAAACCGTCCGGGATTGAAGCACGCCGCGAATCACTGACAGGGCAGCGTTCTAACAGAGTCGTCTGCTTGCCGAGCCCGAGGCTGGGCCAGCGAGGGTTCCGCATTTGTTAAGGGGTCCACTTGATCCCCTCTGGGCCATACCGAGCAGGTAAATTCCGGTTTCGCCGAGTGGCCACAAGCCAAGCTGAGACTAGTACGCCCTCAGCTTGCGGGATCAGTAAAGTCAGAGCACCCAAAAAAGACCGAACATCAACTCGACCATGCTTTCTACCATTCGCACGTCCCTCCGTCTCCAGTGGCGTGTGCCTGACGCTCGTGTATTCAAAGAGTAGGCCAACAGATTGCGATAGAGCCTGCGTTCTGAGAGATTCCAACTCTCCGAACGCAGCTCCCTGGCTCCTCAAAGAACCCAATGACGCCGCAGTGGTAGATCGACGTTCGAACTACGTTGCAGTAGCCTACATACCCCTGGGTTCTGGCCAAAAACTAGCGCCTCTTTTTGATGACCGGAATCGATCTCTTTGAGTGTTGACGTTCCCGTGCCTGTTGCTTCAGTCAGTGTGCGTTGTCCCGTGCGGCGTAAGCATTTCCGCCCAACCAGAGCAGGCAAATCAGACTAAATGCGGCTGTGAAATGCGATGTTTTCATGATTTGTCTTTATTAAAATATTCTGAGTGTCACTATTGATAACGGTGCTCGCGCCGTTTTATTCGCGAGGTGTCTCTTGAACCATTGGAAGTGTGGAAGGTACAGTTGGTCGCGCGTCATTTTTTATTTTGGATCGTGGAATCCCCACAGTCGGTGAGGCAAAAGATACGTGAAGCCCGCAAACCCGATCATGGCCTCACCTCTTCATCGACGCAGTGGGAAGGGAATCCGACATCCACTACAAGATTTCTTCTGACCGGATACGAGACTGTTTGTGCAATTTTAGCGGTTGAGCGAGAGAACTATCTCCGAGCCAGAACAACCTCTTTCGCAGGATTTGTTCTTGCTGTGGTCATTGGATCCGACATATCAACGCTGAGCGGCGACGAGTCAGAACCGCCAGCTTACTTTTAATTTCAACACAAGTATTGGACTTCCGCGCGGGCCGTGGACGCGATGGCTCGAAGCGGTTTCTGAGAAAGCTCGAAGACATTCTTTTCCAGGCTTGCTTGTGACCCGCTAGCATTCGTCGTCAGCTTTACGAGCCCTGCGGCGCCCACCGTGCCGACGACTCAGCTGATCGCGGCCTTCACTCGAATTGGTCTCCTCGGCAACGGATGTAAGCAGTATGACAGGTGTGATTTAACTTCGTGTGGCGGCCCCTAGAGAGCTGAATGACTATTCACTTGAGATCCTTATAGCACAAACCGAATAGCACAGACCGAGATTGTTTTTTGATTTGCACAAGTCAGACCGGTATGATAGGTTGCACCAGTCGTACCAAGGCATGCAAAATCCGAACTTCTGCGAGGCACGCAAATTGACTACATCTGATTCCAGTTCTCGGAAGCGTTTGTGGTTGGGCCGGCTGTTCCTAGGTTTGGTGTTGGCTCTGTCTTTTCCTGAAATGCATGCCCAAGTGAATACTGGAAGCATTGCTGGCACAGTGATGGACCCGACTGGCTCAGTGCTTAGCGGCGCGAAGGTTGTGGTGATGCAGAAGGCGACCGGCCAAGAGAAGAGTCTGCAGACGGACGGGGAGGGGCATTACCAGGCGAACCTGCTGCAACCGGGCGTGTACCAGGTGAGTGCGGATGCTTCGGGATTCCGGCACACGGTGCGCGATGACATTGAAGTGCAGGTGAATCTGTCGGTGCGTCTGGATTTTTCGCTGACGGTGGGCAGTTCATCGCAACTGATGGAGGTGAGCGCCGCTCCGCCACTCCTGGATACGGAACGCTCCTCCCTGGGAACCATCGAAGAAGAGAAGCGCGTAGTGGACTTGCCGCTGAATGGACGCAATTTTGTTCTGCTGGCCGGCCTTGGGCCGGGAGTCAATGCCGGTGTAGCAGGCGCGGCGGGCAGCGGCGCGACGTTTGAAACGGGGCGCGCCAACCTTGCGTTTTCGGTGAATGGCATGGGAGTGCTCAACAACAACTTCCTGCTCGACGGACTGGATAACAATGAGTTCGGCAATAGCGTAGCGATCGCGGTACCGCCGCCGGATGCGATTCAGGAATTTCGTATCGAGTCGAATGCGATGAGCGCTGAATTCGGACGCGGCGGCGCGGCGGTGAATCTGACTTTGAAGTCCGGAACCAACAGCTTCCACGGCGGGCTTTATGAGTTTTTGCGGAACGACGCGGTGGACGCGCGCAATTACTTTGACGTGACCAAAACGCCGTATAAGCGTAATCAGTTCGGCGCGACCTTCGGAGGTCCGATCCTTAAGAATAAAACGTTCTTTTTCCTAGATTATCAGGGGACGCGCGTGCGGCAGGCTCTTCCTTTCTTTTCACGGGTTCCCACGATGGCGGACCGAGGGGGTAACCTTGCCGACGTTCTGGACAGCCACGGGAATCCGGTCACGCTTATCGATCCATTGACGGGAGGGCTGCTGAATCCGAGCGCGCCGTCGCAGATTCCGTCGACCCGGATCGATACAGTGGGGCAAAATGTAATTAATCTTTATCCATTGCCGAATCTGACGGCGGCGCAACAGCAGCAACAAGGAGGGAACAATTACTTCGCCGATCAGACGGCGCCGCGCAACGAGAACTCATTCGATGTCAAGATCAATCACAGCATCCGCGAGTCGGATAGTCTCTCCGGACACTACACCTACGACGATTACACAAGTACGAATCCTGCGCCGTTGGGAAGTTTAGGGGGAGAGTTTTGCTGCCCCAACAATGGTGAGAACAAGGCGCAGACCTCCGGCATCTCGTGGACGCATTTGTTTTCGCCTTCGGTGGTTAACACTTTGCAAGGCGGCTATACGCGGTATCTGGTGCATGCCAATCCTTTTAACCTGGGCAAAAATTTGGGCGACCAATTGGGCATTCCCAATGCCAATCGCGGCGACTCGGTATCATCCGGTCTGCCGTTTTTCAGCATTTCAGGGTACACGCCCTTGGGAGACTCGGCATTCACGCCGGAGTTTGTGGCGGAGAATATTTATCAGATCGGGGACACGATTAGCATCGTGCACGGAAAGCATTCCGTCAAGGTGGGCATTGACTTTTTGCGACAGCAGCGGAACTTTTTCCAGACGCAGTATCCGCGAGGGGAATTCACCATCAGCGGAGTTTATACGGGAACTTCTCTGGGCGATTTGCTGCTGGGGATTCCGAATAGCTCCGAGCGCGACACGTTGCGAAGCCGAGACTACACCCGCTATTGGCAACTTGCCGAATTCGTTCAGGACGATATCCGGCTCACCTCCAAGTTGACGGTGAATCTGGGATTGCGTTACGACATTTTCTCGCCAGCCGGCAAAAACGTGGCGAACTTCAATCTGCAGACTGCAGTGGTGGATGTGGGCTATGGACCGAATGCGAAAAGCTATGCGGGAGTAGCTTTCGATAAGAACGACTGGGGACCGCGCATCGGTTTAGCCTACTCGCCGTTCAACGATAACAAGACGGTTTTGAAGAGCGCCTTCGGAATTTTCTATGGCGCTCCGGGCAATGGCTTTGACGACATTGGAGAGAATCCCCCGTTGTTAGCGGCAGAGCAGCAAAGCTATAGCTCGTCCGGCACTCCTGGGCCTGGCCAGGCTTTGTCGGCCGGGTTCCCGGCGACGGTGACTTTCTCCGATCCGTTGCATCCCGCGGGTGGAGTGAAGACGGCTGGATCCAAGCACTTGCTGCCGCGGATGTTCGAGTGGAATCTCTCGCTGCAACATCAGTTCGGCGACTCCTGGGTTTTGCAGGCCGGATATGTGGGAACGCACGGCTACCGCATGTGGAACCATGAGGTAACAAACCTGGACCAGCCCACGCAGCCGTTGGACAGCAATTTTTCGGATGCCACGGGCAATTTCGGGCGGCCCTATTTTGCGCAACAACCCAACCTGTCCACCATCTTGCCCATCGACGTGCCGCAGTTCCAGATGAGTTATAACTCCTTCCAGACGAGCCTCACGAAACGTTTCAGCAATGGGCTGAATATGTTGGTGGCTTACACGCTGGGTCATAACATCGGAAACACGGATGCGCAGTATGGCGGGACGATACAGAATCCGTATAACTTGCGGGCGGCTTTTGGACCGGTTCCTCCGGACATTCGGCATCGCCTTTCGGCGAGCGTGCTCTATGAGTTACCGGTCGGTAAGGGGAGACGCTATCTTGCGAATTCAGGGCGAATCGTCGATGCGTTTCTGGGTGGGTGGCAGGTCACTGGCATTACGACGGTGCAGAGTGGACAAGCTTTTTCCGGCGCGCTGTCGTTCGACCCGACAAATACCGGCACGTTTATTCCTTTGCCTGATCAAATTCACAATCCGCGAGACTTTTCTTTCGATGTTGCGGATCAGGGAGCGATTTTTGGATGTAGCAGGCCGGGGCACCAGACTCTTGACTGTTATTACAATCAGACGGCGTTCGCCGTACCGCCGCTCGCGCCAGGGCAGACCACCGCGCACCAATTTGGCAATGCGCCGGTCAATGGGTTGCGGGGGCCGGACTTGATCAATCAGGATTTCGGGTTGATCAAGAACTTCCACATCACGGAACGGCAGCAACTGCAGTTTCGGGCGGAGGCGTTCAACATCGCAAACCACCCCAATTTCGATCTGCCGGGCGGCGCGCGGCCGATCTCGGTGGGCTTTCCGGCCACCGTGGATGTGCCGGGAGGGGCAGCGATTACGAGCACGCTGCCTGACAATCAGCGCGAGATTCAGTTTGCGTTGAAGTATTCGTTCTGAGGATCGACGAGTTTCCGCCGCGCGAGGGGGCGGAGGTACTCGAGAGGGCGCCCTGGGGATGCGGAGTTGACGATCGCTTCCTGGGGCGCATTCCGGCGGTTGGGGCAGTACACTTAAGTAAGGAATCGCGCGCGGTCCGAGTTGACGGTTTCAGGTTTCTGTAGTGCAACCGCATAGGGATCTCAGGAGTGCCTGTTGAGCTCAATGATTAGCAATCGCGAGGTGGGAAACCAAAAACGGGACACGCTTTCCATCCTCACGCTACAACAGCTGCTGGAGCGGCTGAAGGATGGCACGTTTAAGCCAGGGGGGAGGCTGCCCTCGCAGAATGAACTGGTGGAGCAATATGGGGTTAGCCGCACCGGAATTCGCGAGGCGCTGCAGATGATGGCGGTACTGAGTTTGATCGAGATTCGCCCTGGCCTGGGGTGTTTTGTGAAAGCAGTTTCTCCGGAATACATCATTCATGCGGATGTGATGGCGGTGCTGCTGCAGAAGGAAGCGGTCATCGAAGTGATCGAAGCGCGGAAGATTGTGGAGTCGGGAATTGCGGCGCTGGCAGCGGAGCGGGCTACGGCCGAGGATTATTGGCGCATTGAAGATGTGCTGACACAGATTGATCGCTCGATTCAGCGTAACGACACGGTGGCGATGGTTGCGGCGGAATTTCACTATGCGCTGGCGCTGGCTTCGCACAATATGGTTCTAACTAAGCTGGTGCGATCGTTCACGCAGTTGATGACCAAGGCCGGGTTGTTGCTGGAGTCTAGTTTAGAATCGAGCCCCGAGGAGTTGGCGAAGTTCCGGCAGAATGAGCTCTCGTCGCACCGAGAGTTGTACTTCACCATCAAAGAAGGCAATCCGCCGAAGGCGAGCCAAGCCATGGTGGATCACATCAGCTACTCGCAAGGGCTGATCGTGAATGCGCTGGAGCGGGCGGAGAGCCTGGCTGTGCAGGCGGAGCAGGCGGTATCCGCGGAAGCTTTGTAGGTCTCGCCGGTTCCTTGACCTGTCTTCTAACGTCGGGACTGCTTGAGCAAAATTTCCAACTGCTTCATCCCCGTAGCTTGATCAATCTGCACACGGCGCACTGGAATCGGGGAGCGGACGGCGGCGGTCTCACGGAAGCCGGAGCCGCAGATGACGGCTACTACGCTGTCGCCTTCGGCGATGGTGCCTTCGGCGTAGAGCTTGTCGACGGCGACCAGGGGCACGGTGGCGGAAATTTCAGCATAGATTCCATTGGCTGCCCCTAGTTGCACTTGCGCCGCCCAAGCGGCTTCGTCGGTGGCATACTCGAAACAGCCGGCGGATTCGCCAATTGATGCGATGGCATCGATCCCGTCGGGAGGATAGCGCATGGCGATTTTCACCTGTGCGGTATCGGGGACGGGGAAGTCGGCGAGCTTTCTTAGTTCGCTGTCGGTGCGGACCGCGTGTTTGGCGCCGAGTTCGAGCACACGATAGCCGTCGGGCAAGACGCCGACTAGTTTGGGGAGCGTCCCCGTGAAACCGGCGGCTTTCAGTTCAAGGAAACCCTTCCAGATGGCGGCCAGGGTTCCGCCACCACCTACGGCAACTACGACCCAGTCCGGGAAAGAGCCTAGCTGCTGGAAGATTTCATAGCTGATGGTCTTGGGTCCCTCGGCGCCGAACGGATTGGCTTGGCGGTAGGTTGAGGTTTCGTAGAGGCCCAGAGTTTGACAGGCTTCGTGGACCCAATCGAGAGCGTCGGCGGCGTCTCCGGTGAATTCGAGGAGATCGGAACCGTAGGCCATGAGTGGATAGAGGCGGCTGGCGTCGGCTCCGGGAGGAACGACGGCGATGTTGCGCAGGCCGGCGCGCGCGGCGTACGCCGCCGAGGAGAGAGCGGCGCTGCCGTCGGAGTAAAGCATGCAGGTGTCGAAACCGAGTTCGACGGCCTTGGTGACGGCGACGGTTTGGGCGCGGTCTTTGTGCGAGCCGGTGGGGTTCACGCTCTCATTCTTGAGATAGAGATCGAAGCGGCGAGAGTCGCGGGCGCGGATGAGGGGAGTTAGGCCCTCCTGCAGAGTGACCGGAGAGATGTGCGGAGCGATAGGCAGGTGCCGGCGATACTGCCACAAGCCCAAGGCAGGGGAGGGCTGGGCTGGCGAAAAGCGCAGGGGATCGGTATAGGTGAAAGCGATCGAGCCACCGCAGTGGGAACAGTTGGCACGATAGGGGAGGATTGGGGACTGCTTGCACACCTCGCAGGCCGCGGCGTAGTGGACGCTCTGCTCCTGGTTCGCGGTGGGGAAATCGACTTTGGGTGATTTCATGAGCGGTGCTCGGGGCGAATCCGCTGATTGAGAATTCCGTGGGCTGTGAACATGGTTATCATACCGATAATCATTCTTATTTACTCCACTCATATTAATGTATACGCTACGGTTACGCGATGGCAGGAAAATTAAAAGGCACAAATGTAACACATGTATGATATGTCGGAAGCTCTGATTTTGAGGCGAATCTGGGTATGACGATGGCTGGATCCAACGTAGTGATTACAGGAGCGGCGGCGGGCATCGGCCGGGCTGTAGCCGGGTTGTGTGCGGCGCGCGGGATGGGACTCACTCTGCTGGATCGGGATGGTGGCAACCTGGATGCGGTTGCGGGATGGGCGCGGGAGTCCGGCGCGGCGAAGGTTGTGGCTTTGACCTGCGATGTGAGCCGGGAGCACGACGTTGAGCTGGCGTTTGCCGCGTCACGCGAGCAGGTTGGAGCGGTGACCGGGTTGGTGACCAGCGCTGGGATTGACCGCGGCGGGATGCTGCATCAGATGCCTACGGAAATCTGGGATCAGGTGATTGCGATCAACTTGCGGGGGAGCTATTTGGCCTGCAAGCATGCGTTGCGCGATTTTCTGCAGACTGGGGTGAAGGGGTCGATTGTGTGCATCTCATCGCCGAGCGGGTCGGTGGCCAATCGAGAGGCTGCGGCGTACGCGACTTCTAAGGCCGGTGTGTCGGCGATGGTGCGGGGATTGGCGATCGATTACGCGGGGCATGGAATTCGGGTGAATGCGGTGGTGCCGGGAGCTACGGAGACTGGGCTGATGTGGGCTAATACTCCGAAAGCGGAAGTGGAGGCGATGCGGCAGACGATTTGCAGTGAGGTTCCGCTGGGGAGGCTGGCGGATCCGAGTGAACCGGCTGAGGCAGTGCTTTGGCTGCTGTCGGCGAGTGCTTCTTATGTGACGGGGTCATCGCTGGTGTGTGACGGTGGGATGCTGGCCAAGGCCTCGTTTAGTGTGTGACGACCTGCCCATGAGCTCAGGCAAAATGTCCGATACGGTGGGTGGGGTAGTGGTGGTGCCAGCGTTGGTTGAGAATCATCTGCGGCCTGGTTCGTTGAAGTTTCCTTCGATCCTGGTGCAGGGGGTGACCCACATTGCTCCGGCTATCGGATTGGTGTTGAGCATCCAGTACATTGCTTTGCAGGCTGGAACAGCGGCTCCGCTGGCGTTTCTGGTTGCTTTCCTGATCATCCTGATGCTTGGGATCTCGCTTACGCAACTGGCGAAGCACAACCCTTCGGCCGGCGGATACTACACATATATCCTTCGGACGATTCACCCGAAGGCTGGATTTCTGACGGCCTGGGTCTACTTTCTTTACGATCCGGCATCGACGGCTATCAACCTTGCCTTTATGGGGTATTTTCTGCAGAACACGCTAAAGGTCGAGATGGGTGTGGTCTTTCCCTGGTGGCTATTTTTTGTGCCAGCGGCGTTGCTGGTTACGCTGCTGACTTATCGTGGGATTGAGCTCTCCGCGACGACCATGGTTTGGCTTACGGTGGTAGAAGTCGGCATTCTGGCGGCGCTTTCGATCATGGGAGTTCTGCATCCGGGGCCTGGGGGCGTACGATTGCCGGCCCATACGTTGGCCGCAGTCCCTGCACAGGGCAGGTTCTATCTCGCTGTGGTGTTCGCAATATTCTGTTTTACTGGCTTCGAATCCGTCGCGCCTCTGGCCGAAGAGACGGAAGATCCAAAACGCAATTTGCCGCGCAGCATTGTGTATTCGATTGTGCTGACGGGCATCTTCTTTACGTTCTGTTCGTGGGCCGTTCTGACGGGCTGGGGCGTGGCCGACCCGTCGGGGTTTGCGCGGAGCGTGGAGAATCCTGTGCTCATACTGGCGCACCGTTTGTGGGGAAGAGCGTGGATTCTGGTTTTCGTAGCAGTGTTCAACTCCATCATGGCGGTTTCGATTGCTTGCACGAACGCCGCCACGAGAGTTTTCTTTGCGATGGGACGGGCGCGCTCCCTTCCCGCATTTCTGGGCAAGATTCATCCTGAGTTTAAGACTCCGGTAAACGCGATTTGGCTGCAGACGGCGCTCACACTGGCACTGGGTTTAGGCATGGGATTCTGGATTGGCCCTGACCAGGAATATTACTTTCTGGGAGTCTCGATGACGCTGGGGCTGATTTTTGTGTATGCCGCGGGGAACATTGGTGTGATGGTGGATTACGGCTGGCGCAGGAGGGATCAATTGCATCCCATACTGCACGTGGCTTTCCCGCTGCTCTCGACGCTGGCACTGCTGTGGGCGGGATACTTTTCGGTGGTCCCCTTGCCCCCGCCGCCAGTGCGCTACGCGCCCTACTTGGCGGGAGTTTGGCTGCTTGCTGGCGTGTTTCTTGCGTTCCGCCCACACCGATCGGAGCGCCTGTGAGTTTGACTCGCCATTACGACGTAGCGGTCCTCGGTATGGGGACGATGGGGAGTTTTGCTGCGTATTGGCTGGCTCGGCGCGGGCATTCGGTGGTCGGCTTCGACCGCTTCGCGCCACCGCATCGTCATGGAAGCCACAGCGGCGACAGCCGGGTGTATCGAGTGGCGTATCCCGAAGGCTCCGGTTACGTTCCTCTGGCTCGCCAAGCTGGGCGATTGTGGGACGATTTGGGGGAAATTTGGGAGGGGAAGTTACTGCACCGAATCGGCATGTTGCACATGGGAAATCCAGAAAGCGATTTCATCGGCGACGTGGCCGAGTGTGCGCGGGTCCACATGATCGAGATGCAGCGTCTGCAGGCGGAAGAGGTGCGCCAGCGCTATCCCGCATTCCAGATTCCCGATGAATATGTGGGCATGTTCGATCCCGAAGCGGGCTGGATTGATGTACACGCCGCGCTGCTGCAATCGCGCAGCGAAGCGGAACTGCTGGGCGCGGAGATTCATTTGCATTCGCAAGTGCTCGGCTGGAAGGCGACAAAGGGATCGGTGACCGTGCAAACCGCCGATGGCGAATATCAGGCTTCGCGTTTGATTGTGACCGCTGGAGCCTGGGCGAACACACTCCTGCGCGATTTGGGTCTACCGCTCACCGTGCGTCGCAAAGTGCTGGCGTGGTTCGAGCCGTTGGCGCCGCAGATGTTCGACGAGGGACGGGTGCCTGTCTTCACCTTTCCGGAGAATTGGATCTATGGATTCCCTGACATTCACGGGCAGGGCGTGAGGCTGGCGGAGCATTTGGGAGGCGAGGATGTGGCCAGCGCAGACGGCGAGATCGCAGCGCCCAATGCGGCGGATATCGACCCGATTCGCGCCACCATGGCGAAATACACGCCGTCCCTGGCGGGAGCGCCCCCGGGTTCCGCGGCCAAGCTGTTGCGCAGCGAAGTGTGCTTGTACACGTTGACGCCGGACGAAGATTTTGTGATCGATCATCATCCAGAGCATCCGGAAGTGGTTTTCGCGGTGGGCTTTTCGGGGCATGGCTTCAAGTTTGCGCCGCTGATTGGGCAGGCTCTGGCGGAGCTCGCCATCAATGCCCGTACCGTGATCGACATTGACTTCATGGCGCTGCGACGCTTCCCACAGACTGCGGTAAGACCCGCTGGAGGACAGCTGTCATGACAGACGCATTCCCCCCGAATTTGCTGACGAAGAGCGCGGCGCAACATCTGCACGAACTGCCGGGGCATAGCAAGGACGCGGGAGTCGATGGATGGCTGCTATTCTCGGCGGCCAGCGTGGCTTACCTGGCGGGGTATGAGACGCCGATCGAATCGGGTCCGGCAGCTTACGCGCCGCACCCCGCCGCGCTTTTATGCATGAACGGCGAACCGCCAGAACTTTTTCTGGCGGATGCGGAACGATTGCCGGATCCGCCTACCTCTTTGCTGGTGACGCCCTTCGCGTCTTATACGATCGACCGTCCACTTCCGGGATTGAGCGGGTTGATTGAGCTGCTGTTGGCGAGACTGCGGAGACACGCGGGCGCGACGATTGGGATTGAGCCGGACGAAACGCCCGCCGCCGTGCTGACCGCATTGATGGCGGGGCTTCCCGGTTTGCAGAAGGTGGATGCGTCCGGTGCGCTGCGTCACTTGCGAACGATCAAGACGTTGGAGGAGAGAGCTTTGCTGCGAGCTGCGGTTCGCCTGACCGACACGGGGCAGCAGACGGCAAAGCGGATGGCGCGGCCTGGTATGACTGAGATCGAGCTTTATGGCGAGATTCACAAGAGCATGGAGATGATGGCAGGGACGCGAGTGCCGATCCTGCCCGATGTTCTTTCGGGGACGCGGACGGCCGAAGTTGGCGGGCCGCCTTCGGATCGTGCCATGGCCGAGGGTGAACTGGTCCTCATTGATCTGGTTCCGCGCCTTCACGGGTACTGGGGGGATTCCTGCAATACCTTTGCGGTGGGCGAGCCGAGTTCGGTGCAACGCGTGATCATGGGCGGGATCGAGCGGGTGCTGGCCGGAGCGATTGCTATGGTTCGGCCGGGGCTGCTTGCCTCTGAACTGCATGGATGGATGCACGCGGAGGCGGCTAAGATTGGGCCCGCATTTGCCCATCACGCCGGGCACGGGCTCGGCGTCGCGTGGCATGAGGAGCCTCGAATTACTAGTTACAACGACATGCCGCTGGAGGCTGGCATGGTAATCGCTTTAGAGCCCGGCGTTTATTTTCCTGGGGAATTCGGAGTGCGCAAGGAAGCGATCATGGAAGTGACGAGCACTGGTGCGGATGTTTATACAGGCTGGTTTGATAGGCAGTGAGGGTCGACTGTGTGGATTCGAAACCCGATTGATTGGATCGGAGGAAAGATCATCACCTCGGGCATCCACCCTTGAAACTGTATCCGAGGCAAAATGGAATGTGGCTGGAGCGGGACGATGCTTATCTACGACTCGAAGAGAGTTTCGATTTGCTGGTCGCCCGAGAGGACCTGCAGGGTTATCTGACTTCGCTTGCCTCGACGGCGACGACAGCCGCGGACTTTGACGGGTCGAACTTTGAGGCGCCGATCGGTCATCAAGTGTGGGCGGCGGGAGTGACGTATTACCGCAGCCGCACGGCTCGTGGGCGATTCTCTAGCTGCTTTGATGAAGGGCAGCCGTATTGGCGAGATCGTTCGCGAAAGCCTTACGATCGGTGGCTGGGTTTCCATGTGGCGCCCTCTCGAGATTTTCTTGTACGACTGGTGGCCGATTCGTAGTGAAAGTCGGCTCTCTGAGCGGCTTGCAGCGATGCCGGTACGCATCAGATACGCGAACGCCACAGCTCCCGGTGCATGGAGAGAAGACTGGCCAGCGGTGTCGCCAAGAGGTGAACGGGCGACCAGCGAGGCCCAACCGCGGCCTCTGAATCAGGCAAGTTGAGCCCTTACGCAACAACGAGCCATCATTGACACCTATAACCCGCAATGCACTGGACTTGACCATAGCAGAGACTCTTCTCCAGTTTTACATGAACGTGCTCAAACTCCGACCACAGTCACCGGACAGTGGGTCATCGAATAGGATATTCCCGGGTCCCGGCAACAGGTTTTCCATCTCGTTTTTGTGGCTGTGAATCATTTTCTGGATCACCGGGAGAAGCGTCTCCAGTTCGAAGTCGCCATCGTGCCGCTTGCTATTGATAAAAAATATCAGCGTACCGTTCACCCCGCTGCGCACGCCGCCGGAAAAGTCCCTCTGCACACGCTCGGCAAAAGCGCCCGACCCTAGTGCCTCTCATCATCGATGACATTGGAAGATTCAGATCGTGTCCTGATTGTTGAAACGCTAGAGCGGTTTGGCTGGATCGTTGGTGGACCACGCGGCGCAGCGGCGAAACTCGGATTGAAGCGAACCACCCTGCTGGCCAAGATGAGAAGGCTGGGGATCTCCCGACCTATCTATCAGGAAGAAACAGACGTGCTCGCTCTGGCTCCCGCAGGCATACGACCGGAAGATGCTCAGTTTTTGAAATTTGTACCACGGAAACAATGAACCTGAAGGTGAATGAGAGTAGGGGACAATGTACTTCGATCCCTTGATACGACTGATGGAGTCGTGGAAACGGGACTGTGCATAGGCCCTCCAGAAAAAAAGCTCCATAGCCTGCGTGTGGCGCTCAGCGGGACACTTTCTCCGGTCCGGTTTCGGGGAGGGAATCGCAGAATGTCGATTTCTCGCAATATTGGCGGGAATGCAGCCTAGTTTCTCTGCAACCCAGACTGTGTGGCGGAGAGAGTGGGATTCGAATCCGTCATGAAACGTAGTTTCAAGGAGATATAAAGCACGGACTGCATTTAAAGTACATGAACGTACGTGGTACTACGCGTTAAGTGATTGCAAAGTGATTGCAGCGAGTGCGAAGAGGCTGGACTCTCCGCGCTCCCGAACTTGCGGCGGCGTGGCTCTCATTGGTTCAAATCAGGCCTCTGCAACCAGAAACTGTTCTGCCCCACTGAGTTACGAATACCCCGCAACCATTTGAATTGACGAGAATCAAGGCCGCATCGCCTGCCTGTCACGCAGGAGGTCGCGGGTTCGAGTCCCGTCGCTCCCGACAAGTTTTCTTTTCTCAGGTTCTTAACATCGCGAAGGCCGACACTCGCCGAGCCGGTGGCGGTTTGAACAATACAGGTGTTGCGAGTTCGCGCGCAGCATGAGGGTGTCCCCTAGGCGCTTAGCCCAGCCCTACCAGCCCGGAACATAGGACAAGATCTCGCGTCTTGTATCAACACTCTCGCCTGTATTACTTCGTCAATGGTCGGCGCAGCCAGTTCGCCGGAGTCAACCTAACGGTCACTCCAGGAGAATGGCACGAACTGCGAGTGGAGGTGCTCGGCAACAGCCCTTCAGAGACACGGGAAAAGTTGGCCTGTGGACCAAGGCGGATTCCGACACCGCGTTCGACGATCTGAAAGTAGCAGCGCATTGTTGCAGCTTCCCCTGCACTTATGTTATGAGTATAACCTTCAGTAATGACACTTACGAGGCAGAACGAAGCTAAACCTCCCTGGCTCTTGCTGGTATTCAGCTTGGCGAGAAAAGGGGCCAGCCTCCGAGTTACGGTTTGGCGCAAACTGCAGCGGTACGGAGCACTGGCTCTCGGGAACTCGGGCTACTTTCTACCCAACACTGCGGAGAACCGGGAACGATTCGAATGGTTGGCAACCGCCGTTCGCACCCAGAGTGGCGAGGCTTCTGTACTTGAGGTGCAGTCCGTCGATAATTGTTCGCTTCCGGAAATGAAGCAGCGGTTTTCCGATGCGCGCTCCGGAGACTATCGAGAGTTGCTCAAGGACATTCGAAAGCCTTCGACTTCTTCAAATCGGCCGTCTCGGATCACACGCCTTAGGCGGCATTTCCAAGACGTCGTCTCCATCGACTTTTTCGGCAATCCTCTTCGTGAACAGGTCGAGCATGAATTAAATGCCATGCAAACTTCGAAAACAAAATTACTCATCCCGGAGATCGGCAGTATCACTCCCGCGGAATATCGAAACCGAGTATGGGTCACGCGGCCGCGGCCCGGCGTGGATCGAGTGACCTCCGCGTGGTTGATCCGTAAATTTATTGATCCGAAAGCCAAATTCGCCTTCGCCCCCGAGGGCAAGAAACCGCCGAAGGCAGTCCCGTTCGACATGTACGAAGGCGGGTTTGGGCACCGTGGCGAGGACTGCACTTTTGAGACGCTGCTCAAGGTTTTTCACATTCTCGACAAGAAGATACCCGTAATGGCAGAAATCGTTCATGATGCGGACCTCTTCGATGAGAAGTTTGGTCGGAAAGAAGGCTTCGGAATCGATGAGGTGATGAAGGGTTGGGCACAACTGGGTCTCAGCGACGAGGAACTTCTGAAGCGAGGAATGCAGTTGGCTGAAGGCCTCTACAAATCGCTCCGCTGATTAATGAGGAAGTGAACGGGCTTTCGGCCCGAGCGCAATAAGAATACGAAAGAGGTGTTATTTATGAAACTACGAATCCTGATTCTTTCCATTCTTTTGTCCTGTCCAGTGATGCTCTTGGCGCAGGGCTTGGATACGGCAAAAATTGACGAAGCGATGGGCCGCTCCGGCCAAAAGACTGGCGACGTCTACCGGTTGGGTTTTCCCCGCACGGACCTCCATGTGTCGGTTGCCGGGGTCGACATTAAGCCAGGACTGGCGCTTGGCTCCTGGGCAGCGTTCGCTGGAAGCGACAATGACGCTATGGTCATGGGCGACCTGGTTCTCCTGGAAAATGAACTCACTGCGGTTATGAAGAGGTTGCGCGCCGCGGGATTCGACATCACCGCCGTCCACAATCATGTCCTGAATGAAACCCCACGTGTCATCTATATGCATTACATGGGGCATGGGAAGGCGGTTGAACTGGCAACAGTTCTCCACTCTGCCCTGGCGGAGTCGAAGACGCCACTCGATAAGCCAACGCCGCCGGCACCAGCTGCAGAACCTCCAGCATTTGTAAAAACCATCGAAGACATAGTGGGGACGAAGGGCCGTTTTGCCGGGGGCGTGCTGTCTTTCGGGATTCCTCGCGCTGCGGCGATCACCGATCATGGAATGACACTGACAGGCGCACAAGGCGTAGCCGAGGCCATCAACTTCCAGGAAGCCGGCGCCGGCAAAGTTGCGACAACGGGTGACTTCGTGTTGATAGCAGAGGAAGTCAATCCTGTAATCTCCGCACTCGAAGAACACGGCATAGAAGTCACGGCTCTGCACAGTCACATGCTGACGGAGCAACCTCGCCTGCTCTTCATGCACTTCTGGTCCGTGGGCAGTACGGAATCAGTTGCTGCAGGAATCAAGGCGGCCTTGAGCCATGTTGCGTTGAAATAGAGGAATGCGGTGCTAAGGTGCGTGATGCGTAAGGGTATTTTGTTGTTTACCGCCGCTTTCCTTCTGGGAATTGGCACCGCTGGAGTCGGCCAGACGGGGCCGAGTCTGAAGAAAATCACCGCGTTTGATTTGCCAGGCCCAGCGGGAAAGCGGTTTGACTACCTGACAATTGATGAGGACGATCACTATCTAATCTCCGCGCACCTTGCCGCGGAACAGACCTATGTAATCGACCTGCGGACCAACCGAATCGTCGCTGTCGTAACCGACACACCCGGCGTCGAGGGAGTGGAATATGTTCCGGAACTCAAGAAGTTCTATACGTCGAACGCACACGACGACACGATCGGCGTGGTTGACCTCAGACAGATGAAGGTCATCAAGAAACTCAAGACTGCATCGAAGCCGGACGGTAGCACCTACTCTGCGCCCTTCCATAAGCTGTACGTCTCCGATGAGCGAGGGAAAGCCGTAGCCATCGTCGACGTGCAAAAGGACGAGATTGCAGGCACGGTACGCTTCGACAGTGAAACCGGAATGCCGCAATATGATCCCGTCGCCCGCAAGGTCTATGTCAATCTCCAGGACCAGAACATCTTTGCGGTCATCGATCCGGTGACGAACAAGGTTGTGGGTAGAAATCCGGTTGGGCAATGCAAGGGCAATCACGGAATGGCGCTGGACCCGGAGCACCACCGCGCGTTCCTCGCGTGCGAAGAGAACAACCTTATGACCGTTTTCGATCTGGACAAGCACGCACCGATCGCCTTTCTGCCGCTGGCTGACGGACCAGATGTGATCAAATTTGACGCTGGTCTTGGCCGCATCTACGTCGCGTGCTATAGCGGCGCCCTCTCCGTTTTCCATCAAGACGATCCAGACCACTACCGCAAGCTGGAAGACTTTCGCGTCCAGCATGCAGTCCATAGTCTTGCCATCGATTCCAAGACGCATCGCGTTTACACCCCGGAGCAGGAAGAGGATGGAAAGCCGGTCGCGCGGATGGTCGTCTACGAGGCGGTGGCTGTTCCTTAGCAAGCCCTCGGAAACCAATCTCGCAGCCGCTGAGAGATTCGGGAGCAATCATGAAATGGATTACTCGTGAACATATCAAGGTGGACCGGGTTGCTTGCCCGTGGTTGATCCGACGCTTCATCGACCCGGACGCTCAGTTCCTCTTCGTTGACGAGGGTCAGTTGCTAGAGAGCGCAGCCCGGGAAAACGCGGTCCCATTCGACGCGCCCCGGTTGCCGGAAGTCAAACTGAATCACCGCGGTCCACGATGTAGTTTTGAAGCGATCGTGGAGGACTACCATCTTCAAGCCCCGGGGCTCGCACGGCTCGCGCTCATCGTCCGCGCAGCCGACATTAAGGGCCAGGAACAAGTTGTCGTCGAGGGGATCGGCTTGCGGGCCATCGCGCAGGGCTTTGCTGCTCTGGGCCTTTCCGATGAAGAACGATTAGTGCGGCAATTCCCTGTCTATGACGCACTCTACGAGTATGCGCGTCAAACGCCGTGAGTGTGCCCGTGTCGAAGGACCTGCTGCTGATCAACGCGGCGGCGTTTCTGCGTTCCTTCACCTTTGGCCTGACGGGCGTGGTTCTTGGGATCTACTTGTTTCGGGTTGGTCTTTCCTCGTTCAACATCGGTATGGTCATCGCTGCTGGCTTAGCGGGGTCAGCTCTGGCAACTGTCGGCGTTACGACAAAGGCAGACCGTGCGGGACGGAGGCGCACGCTCGTTCTGCTTTCACTCCTCGGAGCCATGGGTGCTCTTGCTCTGGCCCTGACTCCCCCTGTACCACTTCTCCTGCTAATGGCCTTCGTGGGAATGTTGAATGGGACCGGCACGGACCGCTCTGCAGCATTTTCTCTTGAGCAGGCAATCATTCCCGGACTTGTGCCGGACACGTCGAGAACTTGGGGCCTGTCCTGGTATAACGTCGTTCTCGACACGGCTGGGTCGCTCGGGGCATTGGCTGCGGCTCTCCCCCTTCTTCTGAAGCGTTGGCTGGCCCTTCCGCTGCCCACGTCGTACCGGGCGGTCTTTTTCGGATGCGCCTTCCTCGGAGTAGTTGGAGCAATCCTTTACCCGTTCGCCTCTGCTGCAGTCGAGGTCTCCAACTCGGCGACGGAGGCTCCTCCGCACCACATCTCACCCGCAACCAAAAAGGTCGTCACAAAACTGGGGGGTCTGTTTTCCCTCGATGCTTTCGGCGGCGGATTTCTGACGGATGCGCTGGTTGCCTACTGGTTTTTCCGGCGCTTCGGAGTCGCGGAAGAAAGCCTGGGCGTTCTGTTCTTCGCAGTGCATCTGCTGAATGCTGCTTCCCACCTGGGAGCAGCGTGGTTGGCGCGCCGCATTGGGCTGGTGAACACCATGGTCTTTACACATCTGCCTTCCAGCTTGTTCTTGGTCGCTGCCGCCTTTGCGCCTTCGTTGAAAGTGGCAGTGCTGCTATTTCTGTGTCGCGAAGCGCTCGTCGAGATGGACGTCCCGACACGCCAATCCTACGTCGCAGCTGTGGTGCTTCCGAACGAGCGTACATTTGCCAGCGGCATTACGAATCTGGCGCGCAATATTTTCTGGGCCATCGGTTCGTCCATGGCTGGCTTCTTGATGCAGAACGTGGCTTTTTCGGCTCCATTGGTGATCGGCGGTGGGGCCAAAATCAGTTACGACCTACTCTTGTATCGCGCGTTTCGAAAGCTCAGACCACCGGAGGAGCAATAGATACGCTCATGCACAGGCGAAACAAACCCAACCAGGACCGGTAACGCCGCTTCTAGCGTCTCGAAATCAACAGTGACGATATCGATTTACAGAACGCAAAATGACCGGGGGCACCGCATGCCTAGCGGGCTAACTCCGGAATCAGAGGATATCTCCCTTCAATGCTCCCATCCCTTTGGTACGTCTTGAGGCTCACCACGTAAGAACGCATCCGGTTTACGAACCGAGCAGTTTTTGCCAAGTTCAACTGATCAGGCCGCAATTCGATGCTGCCCCCAAAAGTATGGGTTGACATATCCATTACGGGAGCAAAGGAAAATCCCGAATCAACGTTTTCCGCCATGTGATGTCGAACCACGTATCCACCGATCAAATATCCGAAAGTGTCTCCGACAAGAACGTCTGAGGGAAAATGCTGGCGGGAGGTCACGCGGCTGGCGCTGATTGCCAAGGCAAACGCGTAAGCGGCCACCTGGACCGGCTTGCTTGGATACTCGGACGCAATCACGCGGGCCAGCGCAAAGCTTGCCGCCGCGTGCCCGGAAGGAAATGCACCATCCAGCCCATACGAACGCGTCCCATGAGGCCAGAATCCTCCCTGACCGTTTCCTTCGTTAGGGCGTTCGCGGTTCGTAGCCAGCTTCAAACCTTCTACCAGGATTGAGGCGTCGGCGACTGCTTCTGCTCCCAGACGTCCGGTTTCGGCAAGGTGCTCGTTGTGAGTCCCCAAACCGAGGAAGTAGAGACCTGCGGCACCTCCAAACGTGGCGTAGGGTGAACCGAAAGCAGAAATCGTGTTACTCCTATCGATTCGACTCTTGTCGATGCCGAGATTCTGCAACGCTTCCGCGTCATAGTGAAGCGCAACCCCGGTGGCTCCTGCAAACGGCACCAGCCAGACGGCATCTCTGGGCGCAATACGCAATGGACTTGTCCAGATACCAATCTGATCGTGGCCTATGTCTTTGAGGCATTGTCCGAGATGCCCCACGCCGCAGACTACGGGTTCCGTGGATGGCTGATGCTGGTCTGCCGAAGCCTGATTCGATGCCGGCGGAGCGGGAACCGCCTGCTGTACCGGTTCACCGGGTAAGTCTGTCGTCTGAGCAAACCCAGATCTTGGGGCATAAATCAAGACCGTACAGACCAGGATGGAATATGTGATACGAGGAAAAATGCTTGTAATTCGGGCAATCGGCATGATCTTTGGAACTCCTTTCAACTCATACGTGTTTCAATCGCAAGCTCTTGCTGAGCTCTCAAAATTCAAAGTCCAAGGAGAACTGGATTTGGCGGGCACCGGTCCCGGCAATCGGTTGCCTGAATCCCGACATCGGCGTCCGGTCTGAGCCGAAGACAGGATTGATTTGGGAGACGTTCGCACCGTTGAACACGTTGAAGACTTCCGCTACCACGTCTAGGCGTTTCGCCCCGCCGAACGGGAAGTACTTCAGGACGCGGAAATCCATAGTGGCCAGCACGGGTGTGTTCAGAGAGTTTCTGACGAAAGCCAACGGTCTGGCCGACAACGGGAAGGCGTGACTGCGGTTCGAGTCGAGGCCTGTCAACGGGTCCGCAGGTCGGCCACTTTCTAGTGTCAGAATCGGCGCTAATTCAACATGGCTGAAGGCTTGCGTCAGCCAACCCGTGCTTTCTTGTGGCTTTCCGCCTTTATCCTCTTCCTCCCCGATGGGCAAGTCCCAGAGAGCGTTAAACACAAAACGTTGCTGCTGATGTTGGCGCGACAGTGCGTTTTCCGCGCGGAGATTGAATGGGCTCTGGGGCTGCTCGTCATAGTCGGAAGCGTCGTCGTGGGTTTTCGAGATTGTGTAGCTGGCCGAAAATTCCAGTTCTTGATTCATGTTGCGGTTGACAGTGAGGGAAGCCCCGTTGTAGGTCGAATTGGAAGAGGTTTGCAGCGCATAGATGTCGTCAAAGTTTGGGTTGAGCCGTCCCGGTAAAAAGACCTCTCTTCCGATCTGCTGTGGCGTCGGAGCCGGAACGGCAAGGCTGAGGGCGTTCTTAGGTGTCAGAACAACCGGAGGCAGCAGATTCACGTTGAGTGTTCGAGGCAGTTTGACGCCGTGGATGAACAAATAATCGGCCCGCAGCGTGAGACTTTTCGCAAGCAGATATTCGGCACCGGCGTTCGCTTGCTCGCTATAGGGCGTCGTCATGCGTGGGTCAGGACGAAAAATCGATGGTGCGATCGCTGCTGCCGGAGCGGGCAATGGGCCGCCCTGCGCGACCGCGAAGAGGCTTGCTGCTGCATTTCCATCCGCGACCTGCTCGAATGCCTGCAAACCATTCTTTCCGATGGCTCGCGTCAAGTCAGCGAGAACGTAGCGGTCGAAGAAAATCCCGTACGCCGCGCGCAGCGCCCACTTGGGCGAAGGACTCCAGGCCACACCAATTCGTGGGCTGAGATTATTCGTGTCCTGATTGAATCCCGCAGGCAGGTGCTCGAAATCGTATCGCACACCCAGGTCTACGGTGAGCTGCCGGGCGACCGACCAGTGATCCTGAACGAAGCCGCCGAGGCTCGACACCGGAAAAGTCACGTGTGGATTTCCGAAGGTTTGTCGAAATTGATCGGGACTTCCAGCCAGAAAATCCGCAAGAGAGCCGAAGAGATAGAGGCCACCGAGGCCGTCCGCTATGTCGGCGCTCAGGCGGACGCGATTCACGGCTCCGCCCACTTTCCAAAGATGCTTGCCTTGTGTGCGAGTGTATGTGTAAGTGACCTCATAGTGATTTTCGCGGCGCTCGCTGTTTCCTACGAAAGGACGCCCGAAGATGACCAGTCCACCGATGTCAATCTCAGGACCGAGAGGTTCGTTCGTGCGCAAGACGGCATGGCGTGTGGCAGCCTGGAAACGCAAATCGCTCACGGCCTCTGATCCCAGCACCGTGGTAAGCGCTCCTGAGAGTGCGTTGTCGCTGGTGAAGCTGCTGCCCCGGGCGCTTGCGTCCATCAAGCCCCCTGTGTTGAATGCATCACCAGACTCCTTGTTGTTTGTGAAGGCGTAGCGGAGCATGAGCCCGGTATTTTTCGTGAGTTGGTGGTCGAGCTTGCCCGCGACCTCTGTTTCAGCGCGTGCGACCGGAGAGAAAGCGGTGGTGAGCCGTCGCGTCCCCAAAGCGGGAAATGCTCCCGTGGCGAGGAACGAGATGATTGTTGACGCGACGCTGGGATCAATATCCGAGCCGATCTGCCCCCGGTTGTGCTCCTGTTCAACCGCGGCATAATAAAAGGTCCGGCCTTTGACGACGGGTCCGCCTAAGGCAAATCCAGCTCGAAAGCGCCGAAAGGACGGTTTGTCCGCTTCCGTCTCAAACGGGTCGCGTGCATTGAAAACGCCATCCTGGGCAAAAAGGAATGCGTCGCCATGAACCATGTTTGTCCCGGAACGGGTGATGACATTTATCGAACCGCCCGAGGCCCCGCCAGACTCTGCTGAGAGACCGTTATTGACGACCTGAAATTCCTGCACAATTTCAGGCGACAGTTCCGTGCGACTCGACCCCGCGTACTCATCATTGTTGCCAAGCCCGTCGATGGATATGTTGTTACTTTGAGGGCGGAGGCCGCCGAAAGTGAAACCGGTGCCCGTCAGCAGCGTTGAACCGCTCACGGCGGATGCCATGGGAGATCGTGAAACACCGGGTGCCAGGAGAACAAAGTCCAGGTAATTGCGGCTCCTTACCGGCAACTCTTCTATCCTCTCCTGGTCCACGGACGACACGACTGAGGTTTGCGCCGTATCTAAGGCGGACGGTTGCGCGGTGACCGTCAATTCTTCCGATGCCGACGCCGGAGATAGCACGATGTCGAGATGAATGGTTTGCCCGAGGCTCAAGACGACGCCGGTGTGGTGGTAAGGGGCAAAGCCAGGATGCTCCACCCGAACCTCATAGGTACCGACTGCCAACTGATCTGCCCGAAAGAAACCCTGATCATCGGTCCTTACGACGCGCGATTGAGTTGTCACTGTGTTGCGCAATGCAATCGTCGCCTGAGGTATCACGGCTCGGCTGCTGTCATTGACGGTCCCTTCAAGACTCGCCGCAACTCGCGATGCCTGAGCGAAAGCATGAGGCCCGCACAACAACAAAGCCGACGAGATTGCCATCTCGATAACAGCACGACGCAGGGAAAACAAACGGCAATGCCGAGTCACAGATCACCCATTTTCAAAACTTCGCAGGAAAAACCAACAGATTGTCTTGATCGATTGCAAGGACGGTCCCTACGCGGCGCAGGAGAAGGCGAACCGCTTCCTGTGCGCGTCTGGGGCCAGCTATCGAGGATTTCTAGAGACGGAGGGGTAGGGCGGGAGGACTCGTAGCATCAAAAAGCAGCAAGAAGAAACTGCATTGCGTCGAAAGAAAGGATTTTTGCGTGCAGGAAGCGAAGATGTTCTTCGCAACAATATTAAACAGGTCGGATTCGGAGATGAAGCGCGCAAACGAATAGGCCACTCCCACGCACAATGCAAGAATGACCAAAGCATACTCGGTATCGTTCCCGCTCTGAATCGTGTCATCCCAACTGTCAAACAATTCAAGGATCGGACAAACAAGGCAGGTCAGCAGAACAACCACAGCCGTTATTCGAGACGCCCGCATCCGCATGCTGTCGAGTATAGCGCAGCAAGTTTCCCCGGCGCGAAGAATTCGCCAGCACTATTTTGGACAACAAACCTGGCGAACAGTTCGCATATGGCAGAGCTGTGGACCTGCGGAATCTCTTACCGGGGGCCCTGTATTCGAAACATTAAGGCTTCCACATGCCCGGTGTTGCAGCTCTCCCGTTATCGAGAATTCTTTCTTGACTCTGGACATAACTCCAGGGTTTATCATTCGAATGGATGACAGAGGCAGTTCACATCGGGCAGGCCGCGAAATTCGCCGGCGTCAGTGTGGATACGATCCGCTTCTACCAAAGGCTCGGACTCATTAAGGGTACGACTCGCAGCGCCGGCGGGTATCGTCTTTTCGATGAGGGACAGATTAGCGACCTCAAATTTGTTCGGCACGCGCAGGAGTTGGGCTTTTTCCTGAACGAGATTAAGGAACTGCTGGCGTTACGGCAGAAGGACCACACTTGTTCAGATGTGCAATCCATGCTTAGTCGCAAGCTTACGGACGTGCGCGCGAAGATCAAAAGCCTCGTGTGCCTCGAAGCGGAACTCAGCGGGGCAATGCGGAACTGCAATCGTGAGTTGCGCCTTAAACGGGCAGTCAAGCATGGGGACAGTTGCCCGCTACTCAAAAGGCTTGACCGAATGAATGGTTCTAACGGAAACAGGCATGCCACAAGTGGAAGAAAAACATCAAAGAAATAGGTCCGGTTCCGCAAGCACGGCGTTTACCAGCCTGGCAGCGCTCGGCAGCGTGATTATGGCGTCAAGCTGCTGTCTGCCCCTTCTGCCATTTGCGTTCGCAGCCGGAGCGGCGGGTACGTCGGCCTTTGTGGGCAAGCTGCGGCCGTACCTGCTCGTCGCATCGGTCTTACTCATTGCGTTTGGCTTTTATAAATCCTGGCGGGCCGAACAATGCAACTGCAAGCCCAGCAGGATTAGCACTGTTCTCTTGTGGTTCTCGGCGATCATGGTTTTCCTGTTCATATTTTTCCCACAGGTGATCGCCAATATCATTGCCGACATCCTGGCGGGTAAATCATGAATCGAAAACGAGCCTTTTTTGTTGTGATCGCTCTAGCGCTGGTTGGGGCTGCGTACTACTTCTATGGCGGAAGCTCGACGCCCAAAGGACAGCCGCGTCTCGTGAGTTTTTCTTCGAGCGATCTTGCGCCTCTAAAAGGGCCGTTCAACGATTCTGCGTCTTCCATTCGCGTTCTCGTCCTACTGTCGCCCACCTGAGCGTATTGTTTGCAGGGGGCCTCTGCAACCGAACAATTGCTGCAAGAAAACGATGGTGCGAATGTCCGCATTTTTGTTGTGTAAATCTTTCGCGAAACATTGAGCCGTTCTGTCGTGACGCAATTCGACCGGCACGACTGCGATACCGACATCAGACTCGTGGCCCCGACATCTGGCTGCATCATCGCTGAGTGACGGTGAACCATTCCCGGCATGCTGTCCGAAGGCTGATCGCAGTGGCGCTGACTTTCCACTCGCGGGTGGCGATCACACATGAGTGCGCAGGCCATGGCGGGAGTAATAATCCCGGCCAGCAGAGCAGTCAGGAGAACTATCGTGGTTGTGATTCTTGGTGCCACTCTCAAAACTGTACCGCAGGTTGTCCGAGATACGCAAACTCGCACACGCGCGTGGGTCGTGAATACGAAGACAGGCGTGTGATAGGGCGGGTCGTCGCCCCACCATCCCGTCCAGGTCTCGTCGGGGCAAGGGCCGTGTACGGGGCCAAACATGTTTCTGCCGATGATCCACGCACCGATGTTGTCGAAGCCACGTGCGATGAAGTCATCATCAACGCCCTTCGTTCCACCATCCTCGCCCACCATGACCTGAAAAGTACGAGTATTAAAGCCCATTCGTGCAGTGCAACTCCGCCAACGCCGAGTGGGTCTCCGAGGCGGTTCTGGAACTTTGAAGTGTTCGCGGGGGAGAACCGTGACCCGTTTGAACGGGGAACTCCAGCCCGGACGAAGGAGCGAGACGGGGCTAGTCTTCGGCCACGGTCCTTGAGACGAAGGGCTGGTGCGGATTGGAAGTTCCACCAGGTCAGATAAGCAACCCTTGGCTTCCTGCAGTCCGTCATCCGTATTGCGCAGGCAGCATGGGAAGGATTCGTGAATCCCTAGTTCGCTCGGCCATGCAGCTATTTCAAATCCCTGGCTTGCTTGATGAGCTGGTCGGGCCGTGCCCGCACGCGATAGTCCTCAGTTAGATTGGCCCAGCGGATCACACCGGAAGAATCCAAGAGGAACTCTGCCGGTCGGGCGATGTCTTGTCCCTTCACTCCCGCCCCTTGGTGAAGCAGGTTATAACGGCGAATCACTGCAGCCGTTGGATCGGAAAGAAACGTGAATGTGTATCCCACTTTTCGGCACAGGTCGCGCGACACTTCAGGCGTATCCACACTGATTGCCACCGGCCGTACGCCGAGTTGTTCAATATCTTTCAAGTGCTTTTCGATACCCCGTAACTCGGAGTTGCAGTACGGTCACCAATAGCCCCGATAGAAGACAAGGACCACTCCCTTGGGAGGCGTCTGCGAATTTACCAAAGGTGTGGAAAGCAAGCTGGCGAGCGAAACCGGCTGATTGTTCGTGTCTGGCAGTACAAACTCAGGAGCCTTCTCTCCAACTTTCGGCGCCCCAGTAGACGCCGGCAATTGTCGAGTCTGGTAGAAGACAACGAAACAGAAAAGGGGCACAATTAGGACACTGAGTGAGCCTAGAATTGTCCCGGTGATTTTTCCTCGATATTGCTGCGGCTGGTCAAAGGCACGCGTCAAGCCGACAAACAGAAGCGTAAGGCCGGTTCCAAGAAATAGGAAGTTCACCCAGGGCACATCTCGCGTTGCCGGAAAGCGGGCGAGTACAGGCAAGCTGGCAAAACCTACAATGCAGAGTACGAATCCGACCCACAGGTGCCAGTTTCGTCGATGCTCGTCCAGGAGAACACCTCCAGACCAATGGGTCAAACCAAGAGACTCATCCGCCGCACTACCCGAACCGCTTATGCGTATCGTCGGCTCTTGAGGATCCTACGTACCCCCATCCACTGCAGCACGGCAAAAGCCAGAACCAATTCGGCCACCAACGCCACGGCCCATTTTCCTCCAACGCTGAAAGGGACGACCACAATTAGTGCATAGCTCCCTATTACCCAGACAACATCCATGATGATCGCAACCCAGGCACCTGTGATTTTTATCTTTGCCTTCCTGGCGCCGAGCCCCAGAAGCACAGCGTAAACGATCAAACTAATGCCCAGGAGGGCCAGATTGACGTTGTCTGGAAGCCCCAAGAACTTCACCAACCAACGATTGGCAATCAGTATTGCTACACCGGAGATAACCGAGAACACTGCATTGCCAGCGAGCGCCTTCTTCAGGAGTCCCTGATATTCATCTACTGTTTGGTCCATAAATGTGCACCTCATCGTTTGGCTTTCTTCCTGAGTTGTTTAGCCGACGCGGCATCGATGCGGGTCGCGATCGCGCGTCTTGCAAGCAGGAAGGCAGACTTGTCATTAAACAGCTTGAAAGCCCAATTTGCCTCCTGGACGTAGGCGTGGAGTTCGAAAGCAAGCTGCGCCGGTTTTATTGAGCCCGGAATCTCCCCTTTCGACTGCGCGCACTCGATCTCCTCCCGCAAACCCACTATCCACGCGTTCGTTAATTTGGCAATCTGCTCCCGTACAGCACCCGGACGACTATCGAACTCGGCGGATGCCGCCGCGAAGAAGCACCCTCCACGAAACACAATTCTCTCCACGTAGCCTAGCCAGTTTTCAAGCATGGCTTTGAGACGGGGGCGACCTCGCGGACTGTGCAAAGCAGGCTGCGCTACTTGTTCAAGGAAGATTTGTTTGGCTGTCTCGACCGCCGCCAGTTGTAGTTGCTCCTTGGATCCAAAATGAGCAAATATGCCGGTCTTGCTCATCTGCAATTCGGAGGCTAGGCGGCCGATGGAGAGACCTTCCAATCCCTCCGCAGACGCTATGTCTACTGCGACCCGTAGGATCTCGTGACGCGTCTCGGTGGCCTGATCGGTGTGGTAGAGGACGGCCGGTTTCATAGAACGATCGTACTATATAGTACGATCGTTCTATCCGTCAAGCCGCTAAGGACCTGGAAGTGCCTCTAGGGTGATCGCCAGGCTGCTCGGCGGCCTTCGCCCAATACTGGTCAGCCTCTCGCCCGTCGAAGGATCGTAATTGGGACAGCGCATGATTCTCAACAGGAGGGGGAGTTGTCAACAGGCTGGCGCGTCATTCGGTAGCGGATGAAGTTGCAGGAAGGCGGCTGCTGCGTCGCGAGCACGCCTCGCGATTTCGCGGGGGGTCGGTCGCTCGGCGACGCCGAGCAGTAGGCTGACCATCTAGAAGCGCAGGCAGCTTCTCTGCGAGTTCGGCTTGTTTAATCGGCTGCTTGCCACTAGTGTCGCGCCGCTTGAGTACGATACTGCCTGACGCCAGATCGCGTGGTCCGAATTCGAGTACAACCGGCACGCCACGACGCTCCCAATGGAAGAACTTCGCGCCAGGAGTCTGGCCTTCGCGGTCGTCCACCTTTGCCCCAACCTCTTTCGCGATGCGATGCGCAGCTCCGAGTACACGATCCTTCTCGTCGTCCTTGCCATAGATCGGAACGATCACAGCCTTCGTAGGCGCAAGCTTCGGCGGCAGAACTAGACCCCTATCGTCGGAGTGGCTCATGATAAGCCCGCCGATCAGGCGCGTGCTCACGCCCCAACTGGTCTGCCAGACATAATCGAGCTGGCCTTCCTTGTTCTGGAACTGGACATTGAACGCTTTACCGAAGTTCTGTCCGAGGTCGTGGCTGGTGCCGGCCTGCAACGCGAAGCCGTTCTGCATCATGGCTTCGATGCAATAGCTTTGCAGCGCCCCGGCGAACTTCTCCGATTGGGTTTTCACGCCCTTGATAACAGGCATCGCCATTACGTCCTCGGCCACCTCGGCGTAGACGTCCAGTATGCGCCGTACTTCCTTCACAGCCTCGTCGTGATTGGAGTGCGCGGTGTGGCCTTCCTGCCAGAGAAATTCGGTCGTCCGCAGAAACATGCGCGTGCGCAGCTCCCATCGAATGATGTTGGCCCACTGGTTCACCAGCACGGGCAGATCGCGCCAGCTCTTGATCCATTTGGCGAAGAAGTGGCCGATGATCGTCTCCGACGTCGGCCGAATCACATAGGGCTCGTCCAGTTGCTTGCCGCCGGCCAGCGTTACTACTGCCAATTCAGGTGAAAAGCCTTCGACGTGTTCCGCCTCCTTATGTAGAAAGCTTTGCGGAATCAGCAAAGGAAAATACATGTTCTGGTGACCCGTGGCTTTGAAGCGGCCGTCAAGCTCGCGCTGCAATAACTCCCAGACAGCGTAGCCGTTGGCCTTGATGACCATGCAGCCCTTGACGATTTCCGCGGGCTCGGCCATGTCGCCTTGTAGAACGACATCTTGGTACCAGGTAGCAAAATCCTGACTGCGCGGGGTGATCGGAGATTCGGCCATAGATGGGACTAAAGCTCTCTATCTTGGAGTGAACAGCAGTTTCAGTAAATGTTGAGATTAGCAGAACTCGCAGCGCGAGAATGTGACGGCGAGGATGCTTTCTCGGTTCCTGTCCTGACCGCCGCTATCCGCCAACGCAGGCTCGAATTCAAAATGCGGGAAATTGGAAGCTCCGTCGGCACCTGTCGCTGATTACGGATGGATGACGAGCTGGCCTTCCACGATCCAGATCGAGAAAAGGCTTTGGAATTCCGGGCATATCCCGGTGGATGCAAAGTTCTTTAGACTACTGCAGCAATGAGGCCTGCCCAAAACATATCGCCACCCGCTCGGCGTTCGCATAGGTGTCACTGAACCTGCTGGGGCTTAACACTGTTTCCTAAATCTCACTGCTTCGCCACTGTCTGCCTTCATCTTCTTGTAGATCTACAAGCCGGAGTTTCTTGTTTCTGGAAGACTGGCTCTGCTGCGCGCCAATTGGGTGTTCGGTTGTTTCCAATCTCTGTCCCGGAAGGGTGTCGTCTCGTCGCTTCTCGCTGTAGCTCTGTTCTTCAGCCCAACCGGTTAGGCATTGAGATGCCGACGTTTCACTCAATCCGCGCCCGGACGGCAATGCTCTTGCACCTCGCGAAGAAACGGGCTGCATTTTATGGGGCCGTGAATCCCGGAGAAGTCACTCAGGAGAACAAATGAAATCGAAAAGCTTGCTCAGCATCGCGAGCCTGGCCGTCGCGCTGGCAATACCAGTCAATGCGCAGACCCAGGCCGCAAACGATAGTCATAGCCGATACCGCGTGATCCTGCTCTCCGGACTCGGCGGAGCATCGAGTTCCGGAAACACCATCAACAATCGAGGCTGGGTGATGGGCAATTCAGACCTCGCGGGCGACGCAATCACTCACGCAACCCTCTGGCGACACGGAAGGCCGAACGACCTCGGCACGCTCGGTGGGCCGAGCAGTTCGATCGCTTGGCCGGTTAAGAATGATAAGGGCGTGATTTCAGGCATATCGGAGATGGCTGACCTGGATACGTATGGTGAGAACTGGAGTTGCTGGGTCTTCTTTCCGGCGCCTCTTCCCAGCGGCCACGTCTGTCGCGGCTTCGTGTGGCAGAACAATGTGATGACCGCCTTGCCCACGCTCGGTGGCACGAATGGTTACGCCGCCGGCATGAACAACTGGGGCCAGATTGTCGGCTGGGCTGAAACCACGACGCGCGATTCCACTTGTGTTTCCCCGCAGATTTTTCAGTTCTTGCCTGTCATCTACGGACCGGAACTAGGCGATATTCAGCCACTTCCGACCCTCTACGGCGATCCCGATGGAGCCGCCACCGCAATCAATGACCGAGGACAAGCGATCGGAATTTCCGGAATCTGTGACCAGGCCGTGGGCCGAGCCACGGCGGCGCATATGGTGTTTTGGGATCATGGTAAAACCATCGAGATACCTGGCCTTGGAGGTGTACAGTGGAACACTCCCGTTTCACTGAATAACCGCGGCGCGGTCGTCGGATTCGCGAATGTCGCGGACAGCCCCAGGATTTATCACGCTTTTCTCTGGACCAAAGAGAAAGGAACCACGGATCTCGGCACGCTTCCCGGAGACATCAAGAGCCAAGCTCTAGGGATTAACAACCAGGGCCAGATGGTCGGGTTCTCGAAAGGGGCGACCATTCGCGCGGTGGTGTGGCGGAACGGTGTGCCAGTAGATCTCAACGCACTCGTCCCCCCAAGTTCCTTGACGTTGGTGTTCGCAAACGACGTTAACGACCGCGGAGAGATCACCGGCGAGGCATTCGATCCGGCCACTGGTGAAACCCCGGCCTTCCTGGCGATACCGAACGATGACTAGCGCGTGACGAATTGCGAGCCGCATGCCGACAGGGCAGGAATCTTTCCGCCGCCCTGTCTTTCCGTTCGGGCCGTCGGTTGGGGGGTGGGCGACGGCTCGGTCTAGGTTCTTCGCACGGCAAGCGGCTCCGAGTTTACGGGGCAGTAACACTTATGGCGAGGCACATACGAAATTGTGTGGAATGCCCGAAGTGCGGAACGCGATACCTGATCGGCTTCAGCCCTTACGGAAACGGATCGTATCTCGTGTCTTGCCATAACGGAGATTTGTCCGACTATCTCCTGCACTGCTCGTGTGGAAGATCGCCGATCGCGAATCGCTGCGGCGAACTGAAACGCTGTAGTGTCTCAAAGCGGGCCTATGATCGCGGCTATGGTTCGGCGGAGGAAATCGTGCCGACAAGGCAATGAAGCGTTGCGGTGTAGCATCCTGCTCAACAAGAGCACGGCCATAATTAAGGAGGAGAGATGAATCGATCTATTGCTATTGGCGTTGCGGTTGTTGTGCTTGCGGTGATGACACTTGTTGGCCGGCTGGTTTCGGCGGCGGAGGACGATCGAAAATTGGTTGCAGCACTCGACACCGAGTACCAGGCTGCTGTGAAAAAGAACGATGCTGCCACGATGGATCGCATCCTGACTGATAATTTTGTGCTCGTGACAGCTTCCGGCAAGACCTACACCAAGGCAGATTTGCTCAACGACGCCCGTGGTGGGCGAACGACGTATGAGCATCAGGAAGACACCATGCAGACCGTGCGCGTTTGGGGCGATACGGCGGTGGTAACCGCGAAGCTTTGGGAGAAAGGGACCGACGATGGCAAATCTTTTGACCATCTGCTGTGGTTCAGTGACACCTATGTTCGCACGCCCATTGGATGGCGATATGCGTTTGCCCAATCTGCGTATTGTCCGTGCCAGAAGCAGTAGCGATAATAATGTGAACGAGCACGCCGCCGAGATTGGCAAAGGCAGTCGCCTCGAGCGAACGCCCAGCGGTCTCCGATCTTAAATTCTGTAGACTCGTATCGCTTCTTCGTCAATTCATACGAACTATCTCACTGTGCACCCCAAGAGGATAAAATCCACGTGATGGAGAACTTGAGAATCCGAGGTCGGCAGATCGCGTTGGCCTATGCGATCTCCGTGGGCGTCTGGGTAAGCATCGCTTTGCTGATCGAGTGGCAGTATGTAGTGTTGGTCCGGATGCAGAGAGTTCAGGTTTCACTTGCTGACACCCTACCAATGGCTCTTGCGCGAGGATTTGCCTTCGCGCTCTTGACTCCACCCATCTTCTATATTGTTCGGCGCTACACCGTCGGGAAAACGCAGTCTGCCCGACGCGTAATGGGCTACCTCGCAGGGACGATCCCGTTTGTCATCGTTTTCTCGTGCATACGGGTTTTACTGTTGCCGCCTTGGGATGATGTGCTGCGCAGATATGTGCCGCGCTCCTGGACCGCCCTCGTTGTGTTGGTGCGCACCGGATTCGCGGATCAGATCGTGATCTACTTTGCAATTGTGGTTGCCGCGCACGCTTATGAATATTTCGAGCGGGCTAGGGAGGAAGAGCTGGAGCGCAGCGAACTGCAGCAGGCGCTGGCGGCGAGCGAACTTCAGGCACTGAGAATCCAATTGCATCCGCATTTTTTGTTCAACACTCTGCACGGCATTTCCACGCTTATTGATAGCGACCCCAAGGTTGCGAAGGCAATGATCGTCAGGCTCTCGAACCTGTTGCGCGCGGCGCTGAAGCACGCTAGCTCTGACCTCGCTCCGCTTCAGGAGGAGATTGGATTTATACAGGCCTATCTGGATATTGAGAAACTGCGGCTTGGAAAGCGGCTGGTTGTGCGCTTCGCAATTGACCCTGCGACATCGCAGATGCTGGTCCCCCAACTGATCTTGCAGCCACTCGTGGAAAATGCCATCGTGCACGGCGTCTCTTGCAATCGGGAAGGCGGATGGATCGAGATTGCAACGCAACAAGATGATGGAGCGTTCGAGATTCAGATTCGCAACAGCGTCGGCGGCGACGGCCGCAAGGGAGTGGGGCTCGGGTTACAGAATACCGCTACCCGTTTGAAGTATCTATACACTGGAGAAGCATCCTTCTCGTTCTTGATTGGCAACGACAAGACGGCAACCGCTCGTCTCGTGCTTCCAGCGCTGCGGTCGCTGGGTGCGCCCAAGGAAGTATCTCTGGAGCACGCCAAATGAGAAGACAGATTCAATGCGAGTTCTGATCGTTGACGATGAGCCTCTTGCCAGAACTGCACTGGTCAACATTCTGGCGGAGCGAAATGACATTGAGGCTGCCGACACAGCTGAAGATGCCATCGAGGCCCTCAGCAAGCTTGAGCGCCGGTCGTACGATGTACTGCTTCTCGACATCCACATGCCCGAGTTATCGGGCCTCGAGCTTGTTGATCGCTTGCAGCGGCGAGGAGGCGAAGTGCCATCGGTCGTGTTCGTGACCGCTCACGATGAGCACGCCCTTCAGGCCTTTGAGAAAAAAGCAACCGATTACGTCCTGAAGCCTTTTTCCAGTGAACGCATTGGAGAGGCGCTGGATGTTGCATTCCGACGCACGGCGGGAGAGCGCGCCGCCAAGTTAGTAGAGATACTGCCTCAGCTTCGTGCAACCTTTCAACCGCACGCCGAGCGCATCGCAGTCAAGACAAAAGGCAGAGTGTTGTTTGTTGACCCGGCGGACGTGATCGCCGTGGAAGCCGATCGCAACTGTGTCCTGCTACAGCAGACTTCAGGTTCCTGCTGCCTGCTGCGCGAGTCCATATCCGCGATGGAAGAGAAGCTGGCACCTTATGGGTTTGTGAGAATTCATCGCTCGGTACTGATTAACTCAGCCTTCGTGCACGAGATCCTGCCGTGGCCAACGGGGGAGTATGTGCTGCGAGTAAAAGGCCCCAAGGAGCAAAAGGAATATACGGTCACTCGCACCTACAAGAAGAACTTAAAGCTGCTCGCCAAGTCGTGGATCGGCGCGGAGAATTTCTGAGCGGGATAATTGGCGGACTGGACGTGTTAGCAATGATCAAGCGCAGAATACAATTCGCGTCACGTTGGATGAAGATTTGCATATTTTGTATGGCGGCTGCAGCGGGATGTGTGGCCGCTGCTCCAGATCAGCCGAAAGCGAAGCCGTGTTCGATGCCTGAGTATCACCAATTCGACTTTTGGATCGGTGATTGGGACGCATTCGACGTTGACAACCCGTCCACCGTTGTCGCGCGGACTCGGGTTGACCTCATCCTCGAAGGCTGCGTTCTCCGAGAAGACTATCAAGGCGCGGATGGATACAAAGGTCAGAGCTTCACCATCTACGACAATAAGAGAAATGTCTGGCATCAGACGTGGGTGACAAATCACGGTGAATTGCTTGAGATCGAAGGACAATTCGCAAATGGCGAGATGGAGCTAGGCGGTAAGAACCAACAAGCTCAGATGGTTCGCGGCACCTGGAAACCCGTCACTGGAGGCGTTAGGGAAATTGGCGTGAAATCCGGTGATGGCGGAAAGACCTGGAATCCGTGGTTCGATATCGTCTTCCGGCGCGCGCCCGAGAATGCGAGTAGACCCAACGCGGCCCGCCACCGATAATCCAAAGGACGACAAAGAAACTGTCGCCGCGCTCGACAGTCAATATCAAGAAGCCGTCAAACGGAATGATGCAGCAACGATGGACAGAATTCTGGCCGATGATTTTGTTCAGGTCACCAGTTTCGGGAAGATCTACGCTAAACCTGAATTGCCTGAAGGCAAATGCCGATAGCCGTCAGGCGAGCAGTAGCTCTCGGTAGCTACGGTTCGGGCAGAAAAATACATGCTCTCGATAAAGGCAGGGTTTCGGCTTCGTGGGGCCACTGTCAAGAGCCGAAGCGAAGCGGAGCCATCGGGCGCGGAAGCGAGCACGGCGGGCATTTGGTTTTTCCGCCGCGCGGAGCTGCACAAGCGCTCTTGACAGTGAAAGCCTTTGAAGCCGTAGCTTTTGCCCGTCGAAAGCATGCCTTGAAAAAATGTGCGGGGCTGCTGCTTTAAGGCTTTCGGGCTGCGATATCCGCTCGGATCACATCAAGTAGTCGCCGGCGGATTGGAACGCTTGCTCAGCATCGCGATGAGAAACAAACCCGGTATCGTCATCGGATGGCAGCGGAGCCTGGTGGTTCCGTTGTCTGCTGCTAAGTCCCGGTCGGGGAGGATGTGCGAGTCACGCGAGTGGTCAGCCGGCACAGGTGTGGGCGACGGCTTAATCGCCTTGCGATATAACTCGCATGACCAGCAG
>Ga0207116_10021_pt1 | contig 45255 bp, 44 predicted proteins | sample Alteio_BWMinHeat_44_FD_153550 | JGI IMG/M metagenome (GOLD analysis project Ga0207116, IMG submission 153550) | Enriched cells from forest soil in Barre Woods Harvard Forest LTER site, Petersham, Massachusetts, United States -... | ecosystem: Environmental > Terrestrial > Soil > Temperate forest >... | reverse complement strand
TGGCCTTCCTGCCCGACAGCTTTCATAATCTGGCCCGCAAGTTCTGGCCCGGACCGTTGACCATGATCGTGAAAGCCGCTTCGCGCCTGCCACTCAAAGTTACCGCGAATACCGGGAACGTAGCTTTGCGCATCCCTTCCGCCAAGATTCCTCTGGCGGTCATCCGCGCAGCGGGCATTCCCATCACCGCTACCTCGGCGAACCTGAGCGGAGCCTCCGAGTGCACCAGCGCGGAGCAGGTGCGGCAACAGCTCGACGGCCGCATCGGCATCATCGTGGATGGCGGTCCCTCGCCCCGCGATGTGGCTTCCACCATCGTCGATTTGAGTGATCCTGCGGGCTGGAAAATAATGCGCGAGGGCGCGATTGCCTCGGAAGAAATCCAGCAAGTGCTCAACCGGTAATGCGTTGGCGATTATTTTTACGTCTCGTTCTTGCTCTAGTTCTGCTCGCGGCTGTTGAAGCCGGGTGGACCTGCTGGCGTATTGTTCATCAGGCTTCGGTCGAGGAATTGCAACCGGCCTCGGCCATCGTCGTCTTCGGCGCCGCCGAGTACTATGGACGCCCCTCTCCCGTCTACCGCGCCCGCCTCGACCACGCTTTTGACCTCTATAAACACCGCCTGGCACCCTGGGTTATTACCACCGGCGGTTCGGGTGGCGACCCCAGCTTCAGCGAGGGCGGCGTGGGCGCGGAGTATCTGGTGCGCCGCGGGATCCCAGAGAGCCATCTGATCGCTGAAACTCAGGGCACCGATACTGCCCAGTCCGCACAACGAGTAGCCCACATCTTGCATAAGAACAAATTGAAGGATTGCATCGCCGTCAGCGATGCCTACCACGTGTTCCGGATCAAGCGCATGCTGGAAGCCGATGGCATCACGGTCTACACCGCGCCCAGGCCCAACTCGCTCCCGCACACAAGAATGCAGCGCACGGAAGCCGTCCTGCGCGAGGCGGGGAGCTATTTTTTGTGGAGACTGCACATTACGTAGGCGAGTTCTTTCAAAGTATTGTCATCTTGAGCGAGTCTTAAAGGGTACGGCTTCAGCTGTGCCGTTCCAAGACCGTCACTACGGCGGCTTTAGCCGCTGGGTTTTTCACTCGCCAGCGACTCACTAAATCTTCGGCAGCCACCGGCCAATCGGGAAACTCGAACCGAAAACCAGACTGCAGCAAGCGATCCGGAACAACCCGCCGGCTCTTCAGGATGAGCTCCGTTTCTGTTCGAAGAACAACCGCGCCAAGCTTTAGCATCCACTCGGACGCGGGCAGACCAACTGGTATTCCCCAAGCCTTCCGCAAGGCCTGCATAAATTCCTGATTGGGCAACGGGTTGGGAGACGCCAGATTCACAGGCCCACGAATCTCCTGGTGATCGATCAAGTACTCCACGCTGCGCAGAAAGTCTTCTTCGTGAATCCAGGAAACAAACTGCCGCCCCGATCCTGCTGTCCCTCCCAATCCAAGACGTACCAGACGTAACAACTCGCCGAAGATGCCACCCCGGTCGGGACTCATGACCACGGCACTGCGCAGCGCGACCTTGCGAGTCCGCGGCGTCACCGCGGAGAAGAATGCTTCTTCCCAGCTTGTGGCTACATCGATACTGAAGCGCCAGGCGCTGGGTGCGTCCGGCTCGCTGCCGCCAAGTTCGCCCGTGTCCTCGTCCATGGCGCGGTCGAGCGTATGACGATAAATCGTCGCCGTGCTCGCATTCATCCATAATGGAGGCGGATGGACCGCTTTGCCGATTGCCTGACCGAGCAATCGGGTCGTCTGCACTCGGGAGTCTTTAATCGCTTTGCGGTTGGCCTCCGTGTACCTGCAATTCACGCTGCGCCCAGCGAGATTGATGACCACATCCGCGTGTTCCAAATATGAAGTCCAATCCCCAAATGTTGTGCCATCCCAGTGAACTACCTGCCAGGGAAAAGAAGACACAGGTGATACAGATGCAACCGTCCGGGCCAGCACTATGACCCGATGTCCCTGCCCGTGAAAGCGCCGTGCCAGCAGACTTCCAACCTGCCCGCTGCCGCCCGCCAGCACGACATGGAGTGGGCGGCTCATGACTTCAATCCCAAAGCCGGCTCATCGCCATAGATCGTCTCCAGCAAATCCGTCGCGACCTTGCGCACGGGCCGCAGCAGCGGGAAGCTGGAGAGCTTGATCAGGTTCGCCACTATGGAAAGGCTCTTGTCGAACAACTGCGTTGTCCGCTTCTGCCTGGGTGAACGGTCATACACCCAAAAAAGCAGCAGACCCATCTGGTACAGCCACAACAGTCGCGGTAGATGCTGTTTCAGATCTTCGGACACGCGAACCTTCGATCCTTCCAGCGTGCGTGCAAACAGGGCAATGTCCTGGTCGCGAATGGTCTTCATGTCCGGGCTAAACGGCGAGAGAGGGTTTTGCGGGTCGATGTGCGCGGAAAGAGCCGCCATCAAGCTGCGATTCGGCGCAAAGTACTTGAATTTTACAGTCAGGACGGCCCGCAAACGTCCCTCCAGATCCTTGGCCCTGGCGAGCGCTTGTTCCGCTAGAGGTGTAAGCTCCCGATGCGCGCGTTCGTAAAAAGCCGTCACCAACGCGTCTTTGGATTCGAAGTAGTAGTAGGCCGCGCCGAGCGCCACTTCCGCTTCCTTGGCGATGTCGCGCATGGTGGTTGTTGCGAAGCTGCGTTTGCGAAACAGAGCCAACGCTGCTTCGAGAATGCGGGTACGAGTTTCTTCGGACTTCGTACCCGTCGTAACATTGCCAGCGATGACTTTACCTGTCGCGATGGGGGATTTGTTCATGGCTGTTATACCTGCGGAACCGCTTGCCCGAGAGCAACGTTAACGTTCGAGACACTCGGGTTCGCCACATTCAAGTTCGCGCTGGCGCGGGAGCGTTTGCGAATGCGGGAGAAGATAAACAAATTAAAGAAGTGCATGAATCCGAGAACCAGCAGGACAACGCCAACCTTGTCGCTGACCGTCTCAATCGCCTCCCGCAGCGAGACGACATTCTGTGTCACCGAAAGCGCCAGCGAAACGTATCCAATGTTGATGAGATAGAAGCCCACCACCAGCAGGTGGTTCACGGAATCCGCCAGCGCGGCGTCGCCATGAAAGGCGTCAATCAAAAACACTCGCCCATTCTTGTGCAGGGTGTTGGCCACCCAAACGGTGACAGTAAGGCAAATTATTAAGTAACTGATGTAGCAGCCGATAATGTACATGCAAACCTCCTTTGTCTTATAACTGAACGTGTTCAAATACAGAATGAACCTGCTCTAAGAGGTTGTCAAGAGAAAAGTGAACGTGTTCAAAACTATGAAATTGCTGAGGGGATCGGGTCTCTTAGTTTCTCCATCAAGCCGCTGCGGCCGCTCCCGGCTTGAATTCTGTTATAAGAGCAAGTATGAATAAACAGCTTCTTGCGAGAGCGGCTAGCGTTACAGCCATGTGCTTGACTCTTGGCATATATCCCGCCACGTTCGCACAAACCCAATCGCCAGCTCCAAATTCAATTCAGAAAGGTTCCTCTGTGCCCACCCACGTAACCGGACCGTTTGACGTAAAGCTCAATCCGCAGCCGCAGGATGACAAAGTTGGAGACCCTACCGTGGGCCGCATGTCCATCGACAAGCAATACCACGGCGACCTGGAAGCCACCAGCAAGGGCCAGATGCTCTCCACAATGGGAGATGTGAAAGGCTCCGCTGGTTACGTTGCTATGGAGCGGGTGAGCGGAACGTTGAGTGGCCGTAAAGGCACCTTCGCACTGCAGCACACAGGCACCATGACGCGCGGCGTCCCGCAACTAACGATCACTGTCGTGCCCGATTCCGGAACAGGGGAACTGGTTGGCCTCGCCGGGACTATGGCGATTCATATTATCGATGGAAAACATTCGTACGATTTCGAATACACCCTGCCCGCAGCGCCTTAACAAAAGACAATGGAGGCACGGGCGTCCTCGCCCGTGCGCTCTGATCTCGAACCTACCAACCCTTCTGCTGCCGTAGTGTGGTGATATGCGCCACATGATGCCGTCCATGCCACGCATATAGCGCCAGAGATTGATCCAGCCGCCGAACTCCGAGTTCCGGATGTTTGAACGTTCGCGCCCAATCCGTTTCTTTCATGGAACGCAATACGCTGACCCAACGGTGGTGCACATTGTCGATGATCGGCAGGGAAACATCAGTCGGCAACTTTTGGTCAGCCAGATTTGCCCAGAGGTCTTCCGCGTAAGGCTTAATCGTCGGATTGTCTTCGGTTAGCCCCAGCTTGAAACGGATGAAAGCATTCATGTGGCTGTCGGCAAGGTGGTGCACGACTTGGCGAGGAGTCCAGCCGCCATCACGGTAAGGCGTGTCAAGCTGTGCGTCGTTTAAGCCATGGATAGCGGCACGAAGCTTTGCCGGTGCTTGCGCCACTTGTTCAAGAAACTGCGCGCGTTGTTCTGCCGTCACCGGGCCTTCATGGGAAAACTTGCCGACAGGATAGCGGGGGTCAGTTGCAACACTCATGGGAGCGCTCCTCTAAAGATAGGGAAGTGAAAACTCTCAACTTAGAGATGCCTGTGGCAGTGGTTAAGATTAAGGATTTTTTCGCGAAAGAAGCTGGCTTACTCAGTCATCGCAGTCAGGTGCGCCCGATTTTCCACGCCGCCCGGAACCATCTCCGGAGATATCAGAAGGACGCTGCCGGATTCCGGGACGGAATTCAGGTTGGCAACATTTGTGAGCTGATACACGCTATGGCGCGAGGTGTAATTGTGCGAAGCGCGCGGCACAATCTGTTCCGGCTGATCGGAGCCCAGGCCGAGCACCACACGGCCTTCCACAAGAAAGCGCGTGGCGTCTTCGGTAAAGCCGGGTTGCTTTGATCTCGAACGAGTGGATCTCGAACTTGCAGGCGATGCCCGATGCGGCTGCCACCCAGTTCGCGCGACCACGACGGAGCCGAGCGGAATCTCTCCGTGCTTCTGCTCCCAGAGCGCAATGTCCTCAACGCTAATTTGGTAGTTCGGATCGGCGGCGACGCTACGCTCCACGTTCATAACCACGAGCGGAGCGCGCAAACGCTCGGCAGGAATCTGATTCACGTTCCACAATCCTGGAACCAGCTTCGCGGGAGATTCAATCCGCGTTCCCGCTTGCAGCAGTTGTTCTGGCTCATGCAGGCGCGCATAGGTCGAGGATTCCAGCGAAATATCCACTGCCTGCGTCAGGTCCACGGCGCGATTGAACCCCACGTGCTGAACGGAAATCGGCGCCCGCTGCGCCAACACAAACAGCGCCAGCGCCATGCAATACCCAATTGCAAAAGTCCGAAATCGCATATTAGCTGTTAGGAAGAAACCCGCCGTGCAATCCGTTAGATGCAGGAGAATCCGGTTGCAGCTTCATTATTCACCCCCCACCCCAACTCCTCAAGGGCCAACCGTACATGGCCCCTGGCCCCGGACTGGATAGACTCCGATTGGATAGAGTCCAGCAAGTACCCTAGGGTTCCTCAAGCCTTTGAATCCCTATCCACCCCACCACCACGCCAGGAGCGCGGCGGACAGCGTTCCCAGCAGGTTGACGCCGTTATTGTTGAGCCATCCCCGGCACTCCACCGTGGCCCCCAGGAGGCTATCCAGAAAGACACCGCCCATGGCGGCAGCGAACACCCTTCCAGCCACTGGCGATGCAATTAGCCCGCTCCAGGCCGCCCCAAAGCTCAGCAGGAGGGCTGCCAGGGCTCCCGAGGCTGTCCCTACCACCGAAACGCCCCCATTCGTTCCCACCGGCACGCGCGCGCCAGTTGTGAGCAGTCGAGCCGAAGAAGCGTACGCCTGGCCACACTCGCTGGAAACGGTATCGCCAGCGGCCTCGGCCAGCGCGGCAATGCAGGCCGCAAGCAGGGAAGCGCGACCGTAGTGTTCGTAAGCTATTGCAAATGCAGCAGCTATGCCCACGTTGGCCAGAACCTGGGAAGCGCTGCGTCCTTCCGGCTTCTCCGCCGTTCCCAGAGCGAGCTTGCGCTGGCGTCCTAGACGCGTAGCCAGAAGTGTGAGCGCAAATAAGGCGACCAGCAGGCCAAAGGCTCCCGCGCAGTAGTAGAGCAGAAAGGCCACTACAAACCCCGCCACAGCCCCGGAGCGGCTCACGCCCCGCAGCCAGTATCCCACGAGGGCGAAGATCGACGTGACCGCCAGTGCGGTCAGCACAGGCTCTCGGGTAATGTTCCTGGCAAACGTCGCGACCAGGCTCAGTTCCGTCATAATTTTTCCTGAAGAAATTATAAGTCTTTTATTTACAGTATCTTAAAAGTTTTTACTGACCCCGACCAGCGTACTCAGCACGTCCAGCAAAAGAATTTGCAAAATCCAGACAATTTCGTGACAACTCCTCACCCGGCACGGAGCAGAATCGGCTTATTCCTAGGCTGCTCTTCTCATCGGGAGCTCCTTTCGGCGAGGTGCTCTTGCTGTGAGCAGGTAGCGGCCTAGGAGCAATTCTATCTCTCTGAATGACTCTCCCCCTGATTTCCAGTGGCAGAAAAACCAGGCCAACTTTTCTTGCCGCGGTATACAGGGCGAATCTCATGGTCTGTCTGGCACCGCAGTGAACCCTCTTGCAATCGTGCCACTGTAGACCGACCTGGGTGCAGGGCCTAGGGAAAGGGGGCTGGCTTCGTGCCGGCCCCATATTTTTGTTCATTGCAGAAGTATGAAATTAGATTGCAGAAGCACAATCACGAATCTGTCCTGGCGTTCGGGATGTTGGAGAAGAACTGGGCTGATGCGGAAGAACTGGGGAACTTTTGCGATCTGAAATCTGCAATTTGAGATTCCTGCCTAACGTGTTTCCCGCGTGGCTTTCTTGTTCTGTAATGGGAATCTACGGAAATCTTGCCCCTCAGCACAAGTTCCAGTTGTGGTATTCTCGGCGTGGGTAGCCACCCCCCTAAAATCATAAACACACTCCGGGACAAGTTGGGGTAATACTGAGTCAGTTATGAAAATCAAGTTTTCAGCTAATCACTTCGCGTATGCCAGTCTCGTTTGCTCGCTTTCGTTCTGGCTCGGCCTGATTCTGAGTTATGTTCCGGGTGCTCCCAGGCTAGACCTTCCGGGAGTGCGATGGCTCGCGATCATGGGTGTCGGCGTTGTCTTGGCGGGGGTTGCCGCCGTACTCCGGTCGAAACTATGGCCTCTGGCTATCCCTTTTGCTCTTGGGAACTTTTTCTTTGTCATGCATGTGATGGGGTCGTAATCGTCATCGTAGTAATCAAGGATTTCTCGTGGGGTTTGCATTTTGATCTTTGCGATGCTGCCGGCACATGTTGTTTCCGTACAGCCCTTTTAGGTCCGAGGCGCATCCCATCTCTCTGGATTCCGCGCTCTGAAGGGAATCGCGCGCCTTCCTGGTATCGCAAAACCAAAATAATCTCCATGTGGGCAGGCGAGGGCGCCTGCCCCCTACATGTGTGTTACATGAGTTAGGCTGTACAACTTTGCAGATGGTGAAGATGCTGGCCCCGCCGCCCCCGCTGGGTGGCGCTGATTGCGGCGTTACAGATAGAATGGTCAATTCGGACTAGGGATGCTGGTCCGCAGGGTACAACCGTCTCGAGCGGGGCTTCTGGTCGTTAGATTTCAAGAGCAGATTTCAAGAGCGTAGGCTTCTGATCGTAGATTTTAGATCGCAGATTTCAGGTCAAGGCAGGGAATGCAGATGCGTCGTTGGATGTTGGTTGTGGCTCTTCTATCGTTGCTGGCGATCTGCTTGAGTTGTGGCCAGAATTACCGCTCGCCAATCATTCCGATTCCGGGGAATCCAGGCGATCCTTCGCTCTATCACTTTGCAATGACCATCAGCCGGACCGATCCCACGATCAATGCCGCGATCCCCGGGGCGGTGACGCAGATTGATGTTTCCGGTGACAGCAATGCGGGCGTCGTCAACATGGGGCGGGGGCCGGTGTACGCGGCGTTGTTGACCGGGGGGGCCGTCAACCGCGTTTACGTGGCGAACGGTCTGGAAGACACTGTCTCGACGACCACCGCGGCACCGGCGTCCTGCTTTCCGACTGGATCGGTGTGCCCGATGGGCGCGGTTTCCACGATTACGATGCCCGGTGGCTCCTCGCCGTCCTATCTGGCTTCCACCGAAGCCTCGAATATGTATGTCCTGCTGCCGGGACTGACTCCGCCTGCTGTAGGCGTAATCGCTACCCTGCAAAATGCGTTGACCCAGCAGATCGCCCTGCCAGCAGGGAATCCGGTGGCAATGGCGGAATTGCCGAACGGGCAAAAGCTGTATGTGGTCGATCAGGCCAACAGCACGGTCTATGTGGTGGACACCGTGAGCCGGCAGATCGTGCAGACCTTGGCGGCAGGCGTCTCGCCAACGATGGTGATCGCAAGTCCCGATAATTCCGCCGTCTATGTTATGAGCAATATCGGGGTCTCGGTGATCGATCCGCTTACGGACCAGTTAGTGGCTGGCAATCTGAGCACGACGGGCCAGCCCAACTCGATTGCGTACGACACCAAACTCAATCGTTTGTATGTAACGGATACTTCGGGGCGGGTGGGGATCTACAATGCTGCGGTTCCGGCGGGGACGCTGCCCAGTACGTTCCTGATTACCCCAGCGGGCTTTGTGCCGGGTGCGATTGGTGTGGCCCCGTTGCCGGATGGCACCCGCTTTTACGTGCTCGGCATCGATCCAGCGCAGCCCCTGGGCACGAGTTTGACGCTCACAGCGGTCGACTCGGCCACGCTCTCTCCTATCGCCTCCAATCCTCCGAATTCGCCAAATCCGTATCCGCTGGACAGCCTTAATACCAATGGGACGCCTGTAAACCCAGTTCTCCAGACCTGCCCGAGCGTTCGTTTCCGCTTCATGGTGGGAGCCTCGGCGGATAGTGGGCGGGTGTATGTCTCGAGCTGTGACGCAGGCGGAACCTACATCTTCCGCACCTCGGATAATACCGGGGTGCTGCTAATGCCGGCACCAATCCAACCGCCGATTCCGCTGCCGCCGACGGTGCCAACACCGCAGAACCCTGTGTTCCTGATCACGGGACGGTAGCACCAAAATAATAAAACGCGCTTCAGCCTGGGCAGGCGAGGGCGCCCGCCCCCACGTGGATGTTTTCGGATGCAAGGAGAGTTTGCGGGGCGGACTAAGCGCCGATGGCGGTGGTCTGCGCGTCGTGCTGATAGCGCATGGCGATGTTCATGAAGACGGTGCCGCCGCAGGTATCAAACGACATGAGGAGCGCTTCGGTGTCGCTGGATGACGGCAATCCCTGGGTGGATTGGTGAACCTCTGGAGGCAAAACTTTGAAGTTGAAACCCTGATTGTTGAGGGTGGTGACGGCGTTGCCAATCACCTGGTTGGCGAGTTCGAGGACAGCTTCTTTTGCCATTTCGTCGCCGGCGCTGATTTCCACGCCGCTCAGCGCGCTCGCCAGGTAGGCGGCGGTTGAAGGGGCCAGATCGAAAATGATTCGGCCTTCAATGTCGCCCGTAAAGGCGATCTGCGCCGCGATGCCGCAGCGCTGGTAGGTGTCCTCGGCCATCAGCACTTCGCCCACACTGGTGCGGCAGCGCAAACTTTGCGCCAATACGGCATCGGCCGCATTGATGAAGGGCTGAATCAGTTCCATTTTCATGCGTGAGCGCCGTCCGCCACGCTGCCAGACGCCACCACGGCATCGTCGCCCATGACGTACTTCACTACTTCATAGAGAACGTCGGCCTTGACTGGCTTCTGCACGAAGTGACGAGCGCCGCGTTGCAGCGCCGCCACGATGTTTTCCTGATAGCCGACCGAGGAGACCATGACAATGCGCGCGTCCGCATGTTTTTGCAGGATCTTTTCAGCGGCTTCAATACCTTCCATCTGTGGCATGGTGATGTCCATGAGAACAAGGTCGGGCAACACACGGCCGTATTCGGTGATGGCGGCGATCCCGTCGGCGGCTTCGCCGGCGACCTGCCCACCGAAGGTCTCAATCATTTTGCCCAGGTTTTTCCGGGCAAAGACGGAGTCGTCCACTACCAGGTAGCGAACGGGCTGGCCGTCTTTCTTCCTGCTCAATGGCGCAAACTGCTCCATAAAAATCCCCTCTCCATTAGTAAAGGTCGCGCAAAACGTGAACAAAAGAAACTTACTTCGGTAACTGCGGCGCACCTGCCGCCGCCGAACGCCCCGATTCCAGCTCGGACAACTCTCGTAACACCTGGGGGAGCCCTTGCAGGCTGACTACCCGCGTGGAATAGCCCCGCTCCACCGCCACCTTTGGCATGCCGTACACCACGCAGGAATCTTCGGATTGGGTCAGCGTCATGCCACCTACGGCTTGGACGGCTCCCATCCCTTCGGCGCCATCTTCGCCCATGCCGGTCATCAAAACGGCGACGCCCTGGGGACCGTACTCCTTGGCCAGGGAACGGAACAAGACATCCACAGAGGGCCGATGGCCATTCACCCGTTCTTCCTCGGACAGGGTGACGACATCCCCGAGCGGCATCCGTTTCACGCGCATGTGCCGGTTGCCAGGGCAAATAAGCGCGCGTCCTGCCAATAGGAGGTCGCCGGGTTGGGCTTCACGGACTTGCAGGGCGCAACTGTCATCCAGGCGGCGGGCAAACATGTGGGTAAAACCCTCGGGCATATGCTGCACGACTGCGATGGCCCCCGGAAAGTCGGCGGGAAGTTGCGACAGCAAATGTTCCAGCGCGTTTGGCCCACCCGTGGAAATCCCGATGGCAAAGACCTTGACGGCGGGGCGGCTGTAAAATACGGCGGACTTTTTACCCTTGTAGGGGGGTTGCGGAATCGCCTGGACCCCCCGGCTTTGGGCCGCTACTTTGATCTTGGATACCAGCTCGCGTGTCACCTCTGGCATGCTCGCCGCGATGTCGACGGGCTTGGCCACGAAGTCGACGGCGCCGAGCGCCAAAGCTTTTAAGGTGATGGAAGCTCCCTGCGTGGTGTGAGAACTGACGACCACGACAGGAACCCTGGACCTGCGCATGATTTGCTTCAGGACTTCAATGCCGTTGAGGCCGGGCATTTCCAGATCGAGCGTGACCACGTTGGGACGCAACTCTTCGATCTTCTTGAGCGCAAAATCTCCGTTGACGGCGGTGCCGACGACCTCAATCGTCGCATCGCTTTCGATGATTTGTGAGAGGAGCTTCCGCATGAACGCGGAATCGTCCACGACGAGAACACGAATGGGAGGTTTCATGAAGCGCCTCCGGCCGCGGCTGCAGCCTCGGCTTCTTCGAGCTGTCGCATCTCCGCCAGCGGCAAGAGCATGCCCCACGGGGCCGCGCCGATTTCGTTGCGCGTGCGGTTCCGGCGCTCCGCCACCGCCGCCAGGTTCAGGATGAGAACCACTCTGCCATCGCCGAGAATGGAAACGCCACTGATGAGATCGCTGGAGAGGATGCTCGTGTCGAGTGCTTTGATGACCAGCTCTTCCTGGCCGGATAGCTCATCGACGACCAGGCCGAGTTTCTGTCCCGCGTGCGAGACGACCAGGATGAAGAGCTTGTTGTCGCCCGCTTCGGCAGGACGGCCCAGCCGCACCAGGGTGAGCACTTCCTTGCGCATCTGCATCACTTCGTGCCCGTCCACTACGTGAATCTCCGACTGGCTGGCGCGCGCCATCTGGGCGACCGAATTCAGGGGAACGGCATAGAGCCTGTGCTCGACCCGGAACAGAATCGCCTTGATAATGGCCAGCGTAAGCGGAAGCCGGAGCCGGAACACCGTGCTCTTGCCCGCAATCGATTCGACTCCCACGGACCCCTTCAGGCGTTGCAGAACGTTTTGCACAACATCCAGGCCCACGCCGCGGCCGGATATTTCAGTAATTTGGTCGGCGGTGCTGAAACCAGGCAGGAAAATGAACTTGAGCAGGTCGGCCTCACTGAGCCGCTGTGCGTCTTCCGCACCGACGATCCCCCGAGCCACGGCTTTGTTGCGAATCTTTTCGACATCCAGGCCTTTGCCGTCATCCCCTACTTCAATGATTACCTGGTTGCCCTGGTGGTACGCAGCCAGCCGGAGCGTGCCTTGCTCCGGTTTACCGGCGCGTTTGCGTTCCTCCGCGCTTTCCAGCCCATGGCTGATGGCATTGCGGACTAGATGTGCGACGGGTTCTGCGAGGGCATCGAGTATGCCTTTGTCGAGATCCGTTTCCTGCCCGGAAAGAGCCAGTTCCACATTCTTGCCGCAGGCCCGGGCCGTGTCCCGCACCAGGCGGGGAAAGCGTCGAAACAGCTGCTCGACCGGCACCATGCGGATTTTCATGACTGAGCGCTGCAGATCGTTCAAGACGCGCGCCTGAAAGGCAAAGGCATCGGCAAAACGGGCCCGTAACGGATCCTTGGGGAAACGCTTGGTGAATTCCAGCAGTGTTTGATGGAACATGGAACGGCCGATAATCAGCTCGCCAACCAGATTCAGGACGTTGTCGATGCGCTCGGAATCCACGCGCAAGAGATTTTCCAGTGCTGGACCGGCGCTGCGTCCATTCTCCTCGGGGCGGGAGATCTCTTGCTTGTCTTTTTGGGACCCTGTTTGTTGAGTCCTTTCCGCGAGAAGGGAAGCGGATTCCAGGGCCGCATTTTCGGCCGACTCTTCCTGAGTCTGGTCCGGTTCCACAATCCTGGATGGTTCGGCTCCCTGCACGGGCAAGAGCACCACGTGGATTTCGGAGATAATCCCGGGTATGCGGCACTTGCGCTTCAGGTTCTGTGGGTCTTCCTGGGTCGCCAGCGCGGCTTCGATCTTTCGCACAGCCTCCAAATTCGGAATCTGTAAGGGGGAAAAAGCTAGAATCTCGCCCGCCTTGGTCAGGATGTTACGCACGATCTGCAACGCCGCTCCGGGCATATTGCAGTGCGGGTCCAGACTCAAGGTGAGGTGATAAACGGGAACCAGCTTGTGCTGCGCAGTCTGCACCGACAAGAGCTCTTATTCCGTCCAGACTGGTTGTGCCTGGGTAGCAGGTTCCTTGCCGGAGGAAGTTACGTTGTCAGTGGCAATGGCCGAGCGCGCATGGCTTGGCGGAACGGTATTTTTCTTTTTCTTTTCTTGTTTCTTTTCCGGGGCGCGTTTATTGGATTTTGTCCGGGCGAGAACCTTGGTCTTGGCTTTTGCCCCGGTGCGTGATTTCGGGCGCTGCTTTTTTGCGGGTGAGTCTTTGCTGGAAGCTTCCTTGCCATGCGCTTCGGAGCGAGGCGACGCCAGATTCTGGATCAGTTTGCGCAGGGGTTCAGCGGTGGGCACACGTTTGCCGGTGCGGTACGCCTCCAGCATTTCGGAAAATACGTCGGCTGCGGTCAAAGCGGTTTCCACAGTGGCCGCGCTCTGCGCCATGTTCTCCCCAACCAGAACATCCTCGAATTCGTGCGCGAGATGGCTGAGTTCCTTGAAGCCGCAGGCGGCCGCGTCGCCCTTGAGGGTATGAACGGCGCGGCGCAGGCTGCGCAAGGCTTCGATATCGTCCGGACGCTTTTCGAGATGCAGCGCCTCTACGTTCATAGCCTGCAGAATTTCCTGCGCGCTTTCGAAGAAAATCTGGCGCAGCTCCGCGCCCCGGTCGCCGGAAAACGAGCTCACGTCGCCACCTCGATCCGTTGATAGGCGGTGCCGCTGTTGCGGTGAACCATGGCGAACTTCTTGGTTAACGAGAGCAGGCTTTCGGCGTGGCCCACGAACACATGTCCGCCAGGGTTCAGGCAACGGTAAAACTTTTCCACCAGGCGCTTCTGTTCGGCTTCGTCAAAGTACATCATCACGTTGCGGCAGAAGATAAAGTCATTGCGCTGCTGAGGAACGAATTCGGTCTTCAGATTGTGGAAATCGAAATGTACGAGCTGTTTGACCGCGGCCCGCACGGCGTATCGGTCCGCCAGTTTGTCGAAATATCGCAGGCGGCAGGAATAGTCGACGGGTGCCATCTGGGCCTCGTTGTACGATCCTTCCTGAGCTGTGCGCAGAACCGTGTAGTTGAGATCCGAAGCGAGGACCTCAACCTGCCATGGTGACGGCACGATGGCTCGCCCCAACGGAATTTCTTGCCGGTGGGGAAAGCGCAAGTTGTGGTAGATGAGCGAATCGCACACCATCATGGCCAGCGTGTAGGGCTCCTGGCCGGTGGAGCAGCCCGCGCTCCAAATGCGGATGGAGTAATCTCCGGCGGCGGCTTTGCGCGCCAGCAAATCCTCGAGAATATGCTTCTGGAACAGCTCCAATTGTGCCTTGTTGCGGAAAAAGCTGGTTTCGTTGACCGTGAGGTTCTCCAGCAGCAGAGCGAGCTCTTCCTTGCCCTGGCCGCTGGTGAGGTGACGGTAGTAGCGATAGAAGGAATCCATCTGGGATTCCTTCAGCCGGCGTTGCAGCCGGTCGATCAGGAACTCGGTGCGGCGGGCATCGAAGTGCATGCCGCACTCCTGGTAAATGAGCGCCTGCAGCAGCTTTAGTTCGACGTCGGTCAGTTGTGCGGGTGCAGCTCCGGTTGCGCTCATGGGGCGTTCTTTTGAAGTTAGCCTTTCGCTTTTGCCGACAGGGCCCGTGAAGCCGGTTCCGGCGCGCTTTCTTGCGCCGCCAAACTCGCCGCCTGCAACCCCTTCACTTCACGTTGCAGAAGTTTGGCAATATCCAGCAGAACCACCAAACGGCCGCCGTGTTTGGCTACGCCGGTAACGCATTGCAATCCGCTCTCCTGAAATACAGCCGGAGGCGGTTCAATCTCTTCAGCGGGCAGCTTCAACACTTCCGAAGCCCCATCGACAATGAGCCCGGCTAGCCTGCCCTGGAGTTCTAAAATAAGAATACGGTTATGGCGGCTCGGAACGATGTGCTTTTCTCCGAAACGCTTGCGCAGGTCCATGATGGAAACGATTTTGCCGCGAAGGTTGATGACGCCTTCAATATGCTCCGGAGCGTCGGGCACGGCCGTGATTTCCGGCACGCGCACGATTTCCAGAATCAGCTTGATCGGGACGCCGTACGTCTCCCGGCCGACACGGAATCCGACAATGTGGAATTCCTTTTCCAGGGCGGTTCCCATGGATTTATTTCCGTCCGCCAGCTGCCGCGCGAGCTTCCCGGCCGCCGCCCTTCCAGGTATCACGGCGGTAGTTGTCCGCCTCTTCGTCCAGGTGGAAGCGGTCCATGGAGTCGAGCAGTCCACGCGACATCTTGGACATTTGCTCAGCGGACGCCGCCAGTTGGGTCGATCCCGACGTAGACTGTTGCGTCAATTCCCGCATGCGCTCCATGGCGCGGACCACGGCCTGCGCCCCGGAAGCTTGTTCTTCCACCGCCGAGGTAATCTCATGCGTGATTTCATTGAGCCGCGTCGTTGCCCGGGCGATTTGCGTCGATCCGTTGGACTGCTCGTTGGTCGCCGCGCCAATTTCCTGGGCGAATTTGTACACCTCGGTGACCACGTTGGAAATCTTGCGCAGCGCCGTGCTCAGGTCTTCGCCGAGCGTCAAGCCTTCGTTGACGATGCCCGTGCTGAGTTCCATGTTGTCGACGGCTTTCCGCGCTTCCTTCTGAATGCTTTGGATGAGCTCGGAGATTTCTTTCGTGGACTGCGCCGATTTCTCCGCAAGCTTGCGGACTTCATCCGCCACCACGGCGAATCCCAGACCATGTTCCCCGGCGCGCGCCGCCTCAATAGCTGCGTTCAGAGCTAAAAGGTTTGTCTGCTCCGCCAGATCGTCGATGACCTCGATAATTCTTCCGATGTCGTCGGCCCGCTGGCCCAGTGCTCCGATAATCTGGCCGGAATCCCTGATTGAGACGTTGATGCGGTTCAGGCCGCTCGTGGCCTTGTCCATGGTGGTGATTCCGCTATGTACTTCCTCGCGGGAACGGTTGGAAATGTCGAGCAGTACTTTCGCTGTATCAGCAACCCGTTGAATCGACGCCACCATTTCGTCGATCGAAGCCGAGGTCTCGCTCACGCTTGCCGCCTGGGTTTGCGTGCTCTTGACCATGTTTTGCACGTTCACGCTCATCTCGTGCATCGTGCTGGTAACTTCATCAATAGCGCCGGAAGCCTGCAGGCTGATCTTGGCCGACTCGTCCGATGCCGAGGCTACTTGCGAGGACCCGCTGGCTACCTGCGAGGCGGCGTCGCGCACGGAGCGCACCAGATCGTGCAGACCCTCGACCATGCCTAGGAACCCGCGGCCTAGTGTGTCCTTGGCGGAACGCGGCTGCACATCCACTGTGAGGTTCCCGCCCGCGATCTGCTCCGAGAATGTGGCCATTTCGCGCAGGTACCCGACCATGCGGTCGAAGGACCTGGCGAGCTGCCCAATTTCGTCTTGCTGAGTTACGTCCGTCTTGTGATCGAGATCCCCTGTATCGGCGATTTGCTGGGTCACGTCCATGAGCTGGCGCAATGGGACCGTCACGGCTTGCGCCGTGCGGTAGGAAATCATGCCCCCGAAACCGATCGCCAGCAGTGTGCTGAAGAGGGCCACGAGGACCGCCAAGGTGGCCATGTTCTCGTCCGAGCGGCGGCGCTTTTCGATCACGTCTTTGTTTTCCCGGTCCGCGATATCGACGTACTCGGCGGAGTTCTTCAACCAAGTCGCGGGATCTTTTTGCAGATAGAAAATCTGCAGCTCGGAAACGGTGACGTTCCCGCCGTCCACTTCCTTCCGCTTGGCTGCCAGGGGCGCCGCAAAATCGGCAGCCCAGCTCTGTTCAAGAGTCGAAACCTTATCCAGCGCCGTTTTCTGCTGGTCCGAACTGGCGAGGGCTTTGGCCGCATCCAGCTTGGTGGTGATCTGGCGCACACCGTCGTTCATCCGCTCGACGTCACGCGTATCGCCGCTGAGCAGGTAGTTTCCCAGAAAGAGGCGGTTCTGCATCATCTGCGAACGCAACTCGGAGATAGCTTCCGCCATATCGAGTGCCTGGGCGGCCGCGGAGCGAGCGCTCTGCTCGCGGCGCAGGGCCACGTAGTTCACAAGGAACAGAAATAGAACCATCGCAAGAATCGCGCCGAAGCTCCGATAGAGCCGTTTGTGAATGGACAAGTTCATGAGGTGTGCCCTTCTTCCATGCTTATACCGCGCCTATATCCAGCCTTACTCGGTGCCATCTTGAAATGTGAATTCCACGACTCCTGTAGCTTCGTCGGCCGCGGGGTCAAACTTCCAGCGGCGGATGGCGTCTTCCGACGCTGCCACCAGCAGGGGATGTCCACCCACGACTTTGGTTGTTTTCACCTTGCCGTTAGCGGCGATCGTGACCATAAGCTTGACGCTGCCCTTGACGCTCATCCGCCGCGCCAATTCCGGGTAGGTAGGCTGCACTCGGGTCTTCACCCGTTTCGACAAATCGCCCTGCACCTGCTGCGCCATGCTGGCCTGCGGCTGCAGGACGAAGGTCATAACCCCAAAAACAAACAGAAGAAGACAAAATGTTGCCTTGCAACGCGCCATGTGCGAACCCCTTAGGTGGAGTCTTCTCCATCACTACAATCGCAAAGGTCGCTGCGCGGACGAAAAAACTCAAGTTACTTCGGTGTGATCGGCCTAATCGATTGTGAAATAAAGAGTTACTTCAATCTTAGGTATCAGTCTTCAATGTGACTTCGGTCACCGATTTGGGTAACTTTCCCGAAATGGAATACCAGATCTTCCCCTGGATTCTCTGCAAGCGATGGGAATTGTTGCTAGGGCTCTCGGCAGAGGTCCGGAGGGGGTTTACACCTTGAGACCGCTTTCCGGATTCCCCTTGACTCAAATTGAGATCAGCGACTACGTTTGCTTGTATCTCCTAGTTTTCACAAGGTTTGGCTCAGGGAAGGGCCGCCAACTTTCGATGCAGCTCAGTAACCAAGCCGTGTCCCAGTTTAGAACCGGAAGTCCCGACGAGGGCTTCCAGCGCTTGCTGCTTTCGATGGCAGCATCGGCGGCACGCGGCGAGCGCGGCGATGTGCTCGTGCGTACGATTTGCCGCGGCACCTGCGACTTCTTTCAGGCCAGTGGCGCCTATATCTGGCGGCTGGATGCGCCGAATGACCTTACAGGCGCCCAAGCCGATGGGCAAAAGGCAGTGTTTTCATTGAATCCCAGCCAGCGGCAAACCTTGGGACCAGATCTGCAGTCCTCGCTTGCGCAGCTGACACGAATCCACAAACAGCCCATTCTGTCGGGCCAGGCGCCCAATCTGCTTGGAGCAAAACTCGCGCAGACCCTTGGCTGGGAGGACGTCGCGCTGGCGCGCCTGGAAAATCCGGACGGAGAGTTGACAGGTTTTCTAGTGCTTACCGGTTGTGGCCCTGACCTGACATCGGCGGACCGCCAATGGCTGCAATCCCTGGCCGCTCATACCTCGGTGGCTCTACAAAACGCCCAACTCTTTCAACGCGTCGAGCAGGCCAACCGCCACTGGGTGGAAATCTTCGACGCTATCAGCGATTTCATCGTGGTGCACGAGGAAAACGGGAGCATCCTTCGCGTCAACCGCTCGCTCGCTCAGTTCATTGGCGTGCGGCCTGAAGAGTTGATCGGGGTCAATATGCGCGATTTGCTCTCGCTCACGGCCGACGTGCATCCTGTCTCCTGCCCCTTCTGCCGCCAGGGCGGCGATGTTGATGAGTTTCCCCAGGTCGTGCTCGAACGCACCTATCTGGTATCAACTTCGCGCTTGCACTCTCCGCAGGCTGATGGACGAGAAACCATACACGTCCTAAAGGACGTAACCGATCGGCGCGAAGCGGAACGCCGCTACCGTGAGCTCTTCGACAATATCCAGGAAGGGTTGTACTTCACCACGCCCGACGGCCGCTTCATTGAGGTGAACGAAGCTCTGGTGCGGATGCTGGGTTATTCGAGCCGTGAAGAACTGCTCGGAACCGACATCACTCGCCAGCTCTATTTCGATCCCTCCGATCACGGCGTTTTCTGCCGCAAGTTGGGGGAATCTGGGCTGCTCAGAAACCACGAGGAAGTGCTTCGCCGCAAGGATGGTACGCCCGTTTACACAATGCAGAACGTCTTTGCTGTACGGGACGCGAGTGGGCGCGTCATCCAGCACCGGGGCTTGATGACCGACATCAGCAGCCTCAAAGCCTTCCAGACCGAGCTGCAACGCGAACGCGACTTCAATTGCAAGATATTGAACAACACGCAGAGCCTGATTCTAGTTGTGGATACGGCCGGGCGCATTAGTTATGCCAATCGGCGCTGGGCCGATCTTAACTATCAGCTCCACCAGTTGCTGGGACGGCCCATGTCGGACCTCGCTGCCCCAGCGAAGCGCGCCCTTTTTCACGAAGCGGTGCGTGCGTCGCTGAATGGCCAGCTCGTCGACAACCTGGAAGTTCCGATCCTGCGGGCGGATGGCCGGGTCGGCCAGTTTTCGGTGAATCTCAGCCCAATGCGCGACGAGCAGGGCGGACTCACCAGTATTGTTGCGGTGATGACCGATATCACCGATGCTGCCATGCTGCAAGCCAAACTCATGCACGCGGAAAAAATGGCTGCAGTAGGACAGTTGGTTTCCGGAGTGGCTCATGAGGTTAACAACCCGCTCACCGCCATTCTTGGTTTCGCTGACCTGCTCATGGAAAACCAGGAGGTTCCAGAATCCGCCAAGAAGGATCTCCGCGTTATCTTGCAGGAGGCGCAGCGCACCAAGCAGATTGTGCAGAATCTCCTCAGCTTTGCCCGCCAGATGCCGCCGCAACGCAAGCCCGTGCAATTGAACGCAATCCTGCAGCGGACGGTGCAGTTGCGGGCCTACGATTTAAACAGCCATGGCATCGAAGTCGTGGAACACCTGGGCGAGAACTTGCCAGACGTAGTCGGCGATGCCCTCCAATTGCAGCAAGTGTTTCTCAACATCCTGAACAATGCCTACGATGCGGTGCGGGAAACCGGCCGCCACGCCCGCATCGAGATCGCCAGCACCCTGACCCGTAACTACGTCGAGGTCAGCTTCCGCGATAACGGCAACGGTGTTCTTGCTCCGGAACGAATTTTCGATCCGTTTTTCACCACCAAGGAAGTTGGCAAAGGAACAGGCCTCGGCCTCAGCATCTGTTACGGAATTGTGCGGGAACACGGCGGTGAGATCCTCTGTCAAAATAATTCGGCCAGCCCCGGAGCCACATTCCTCGTACGTTTGCCGTTGGCGACGAACGCATCGGGTACAGACACGTCACGCGGGGCGGTAGCTGGAGTTTTGCCCTCATGAATCAGTCTGCTGCGAAGATCGCAGTTCTTCCCATCCTCCTGATTGAGGACGAGGCCTCGGTCATGGCGTATGTGCGCGCCGCCCTCGAACGCAATGGATATCTGGTGGTGTGCTCGGCTTCCGCCGTCGAAGGACTACACTTATTGGAAACAGGCCAGTTCGCCGGCATTGTCTCCGACATGCGCACGCCTGGCGGTCTCGACGGGGCTGACGTCTACTCCTGGGTGGTCCAGCACCGCCCGGAATTGACTTCCCGTATCGTGTTCATTACCGGAGACATAGCCAACGAAGAGACTGTGACGACACTACGCCGCACTGGCGCTCCCTGCGTGGAAAAGCCGTTCCGGGTGCAGCAATTTTTGGATGTGATTGAAAAAACCATGGGGGCAACTTCGTGAGCCAAGCAGCGCGTTTACGCCTTCTGATCGTGGACGATGAACCGAGCATCCGCCACTTGTGCCGCACCGTTGCCGAAGCCATGGGTTTCGAGTGTTTCGAAGCCCAGAGCGGAGAAACCGCACTGGCGTTGCTGGAAGACCGGCCAGCCCACATGATCCTCTGCGACATGGTAATGCCGCAGATGACAGGACTGGAATTCCTGGGACGCGTCAAGAAAATGTTACCTCGCGCAGAGGTTGCGCTCATGACCGGGCACGGCTCCGTGGAGACCGCTGTACAAGCAATGAAATTGGGCGCCTACGACTACATCACCAAGCCCTTTATTCCGCTGGAAGAATTGCGCCTTTTCCTGCGCCGCATGGCGGACAAAGTTCAGCTCGTCGAGGAAAATGAATTTCTCCGCGAACGTACGGACGCGGAGACCGAGATGCACGGCATCATCGGCGCGTCGCCAAAAATTCAAGACGTCCTGCGCATGATCTCCCGCCTCAAGGACACGCGCACCCCTGTACTCATTAGCGGAGAGTCCGGCACCGGCAAGGAGCTTGTAGCCCGCGCTATTCATTTCCGTGGCGGGTTTTCCAACCAGCCGTTTGTCGCCGTGGATTGCGGCTCACTTGTGCCCACCCTGATCGAGAGCGAACTATTCGGATACGAGAAGGGCGCCTTCACTGGGGCCTTGCGCTCGAGGTCCGGATTGTTCCAGGCCGCCAACGGGGGCACGATTTTCCTCGATGAAATTGGCGAGCTACCTCTGGAACTGCAAGCCAAGTTGCTTCGGGTTCTACAGGAAAAAGAAGTCCGGCCCGTGGGCAGCAATCAGCGCACAAAAGTGGATGTACGCGTGATCGCCGCTACCAACCGCGATCTTGAGACGGCCTACAAAGACGGTACCTTCCGCAAGGACCTCTATTTCCGCCTGAACGTCGTCACCGTGCATTTGCCCGCTTTGCGCGAGCGCCGCGCCGATATTCCTATGCTGGTGCATTGGTTCCTCGACCGCTATGCTCCCGGCGGCGGTATGCAGGTGGGCAACGCGGCCATGAAGTGCCTGCTCGAATACGACTGGCCGGGAAACGTTCGGGAATTAGAAAATTGCATCGAGCGTGCCATGGCTCTTGGCGGACATAATCCGATCGATATTTCCGATCTGCCGCCGGGTATCGCGGTTCTTGGAGCAAATACTGCCTTGCCCGGGGCGGGGTTGGCCTCGGCGTATACGTCGACCGATCTGGAGGACATTGAGCGCGTCACTATCCAGCGTGTCTTCAGCGAGGTGCGCGGCGACAAAGTGCTCGCCGGCAAGATGCTGGGCATCAGCCGAGCCACGCTCTATCGCAAGCTGAAACGGTACAACATCGCGCCCGGACAGGCGGGTTTGATGGACGGCACGCGACCCGCGACGCTGCATTAAGAGTAGATTTCACTCCCGGAACGGAACATGGTCTCATGTTCCAATACCCGTCTTGAGACAGACTGTCTCAAGCTGAGACGGGTGACCCGATACAGCGCGAAGCCATTCCTGTAAGTAACTGATTCTAAACACAGTCGAGAACTAGGTGGGATAGTTCTACGTTTGGCCCCGAGCGTGCCTCAGTGTTTTCGCGGATTCCTGCGCCTGGCCCCCCAGCCTATTAGCGCAAATCCCGAACGCTCTGGCATTCCATCGAGGTTCTATCTTGCATACTGCGGCCGCAGCTCCGTCCCGCAAGCTCGCGGAGAGCTTTGTTTCCAAGCTGGCCCGGTTCTTTCCCAACGCCACACCGGTTCGAATTCCTGTTCGTTTGACGCGGGTCAACCTGGGCGCAGGCGCATATTCAGAAAGCACAATCATTGAGTTCGGAACCAACAAAGAAGTCTTGTTCTCGTCCGGGCTGCCGCTGGAGTTTGCCGACAAGCTGCGTATTGCGAATCCTGACGGTTCCCTCGATACCGACGTGTCCGTCGTTGCCGTGCAGTATGATGGGGGGAAGACGGCCGTGGCCGCCCGCTTTCTCAAGGATGTTCCAAACTGGATTGTGAAATCATGAATTCATCCGAAAACGATCTCGCGCAGGCCGCCAGCGGGTGGTATCAGGCACAGCTTCTTTACCCGCTCTACAGCGCGCTCTCGCGGGAATTCGTTTTCGAGGTGGCGCCCTGCATGGTGCTGGAGACTCTTACCGACGTGCCGGACCAGGATTCGGTGGACGAAGCCCGCGAGTGGCTGGCTCTGATGGACGGGCGTATTCATGTGCACCAGCTCCGCCAGTTTCTGCAGACAACGTCGCTGGCCGATGAGGAACGGGTGCGGGCTCTGCTCCTTCGCCATTTGGGCAAGCCCATCAAGACGGATTCAGATCGCGACAAGATCGATTTCCTGCTGGTGCAGTTTTTTTCGCTCACGTCCCCATCGCAGCTGCGTGACGACGATGTGGATCTGGAATTCGTGGCCAGCACCCTGGAGCCAGTTTTGGGGGCAGTGGATGCCGAACCGGCGCAGGCGTCCAAAGTGTTGGACCAGATACTTGAAGATGCGCGCGCTTGCCAGCGTCTGAGCGAGTTGCTGCACAGCGAAATTCTGGAGCGTGGCCGCAAAGCCAAAGCCAGCGCTGGCCCCAGCTATTTCCAGCCAGCTTCGATGGTTGCATTCACCCGATTCAGCTTCTTGATGCGGCGAGTGTTTTTCCGCCTGATGCACGGCGACCTCAATGCCATTTTGGACGGCCTGCAAGCTCTGGAACGGGCCGGTGTGAATGCCATCGATTGCCGCAGCGCTCAGTTTTCCCGTCAGGAACCAACGGCCCGCCTGCGTATGATCTGCCAGTCGTGGAAAGTAATGTTCCACGCCGAGTATTCTTCCGGACAACCGCTGCGCATGCTGGTCGATTTACGTGCGGCCATCGAGCAAGCTCAAGCCGAAGCGTTGGGACCGGGCAAAGTCACCGCGGCGTCGGTGGGGCAGGATCAAGAGTAGTCAGGATCAAAAATAGTCAAGATCAAGAGTAGGCAGGGTCAGCAAGGCTATCCAAGGAGAACGACTGAACGTGAGCCAGGCCGCCGTCCTCGTCATATCTGAAACTCCGGGATTCTGCCAAACCATTCTAGATCGCTTTCAGCTGGATTCCAGTCTTCCGTCACCCACTGCCATGAGCTGCGATCTTTGCGGCAATCTCTCCGCGGACTCTTTTGACCTAGCCATTATCGAAGGTCTTCCCTCACATCGTCTGGAACAGCTTTTGGCGCAGCTTGAGCCGCATGGCAAGACGCTGCTAGTGCTCGTGTCCGATGCGTCCACAGCCGATCGAGTTGCTGCGCTGGCTCCGCGCGCGCTGGTTCTGCGGCAGACCGTTGGCTCCATTCCAACACTCATGCTCGTCGCCAGCGAAATTGTGAAGCGCCTGAAGGCTGAGGATCGGGCGCAGTGCGCGGAGCAGGCCCTGGTTGCCAGTGAGAGCAGCGCGTTGCTCGGACGCTACATCGTCGAGATGCGGCACACCATCAACAATGCGCTTACTTCGGTGATGGGGAACTCGGAATTGCTGTTGTTCGAACCCGGCGGACTTTCCGCGCACCAGCGCAACCAGATTGAAACGGTCCGCACAATGTCCGTCCGTATTCACGAGATCATGCAACGGCTCGCATCTCTGGAACTGGAAATGAAGTGGGTACAAAAGCAGAACGACCATGAGCTGCAACGCAAGCAAGCCACAGCCACGGCAGGGAACGACTAGGCGAACAGAAATTCCTTCGTCCGCAGTTCCTTCACCGTGTCACGCACTTTGGCAGCCTTCTCAAACTCGAACTTCTTGGCGTACTCCCGCATCTCGACTTCCAGCTTGGCGGCATACGCATCCAGCTCCTGCTGGGATTTGAAATCCGGCAGACCTTCAGCTTCGGCTCCCGTGAAATCCGCGTAGTCGGCTTGCACGACCGCCGCCAGGGCCATGTCGACGGAGCGAATAATAGACTGCGGCGTGATTCCGTTCTCCTCGTTGTAAGCCGTTTGGATGGCGCGTCTCCGGTTGGTTTCATCCATGGCGCGACGCATCGAGTCGGTCATGCGATCCGCATAGAGGATTGCCTGCCCGTTGAGGTTACGGGCGCAGCGGCCTATGGTTTGGATGAGCGAGCCAGTCGAGCGCAGGAACCCTTCCTTATCAGCATCGAGAATCGCCACTAGAGACACTTCCGGCAAGTCCAGGCCTTCGCGCAGCAGGTTGATGCCAATAAGTACGTCAAACTCGCCTTTGCGTAGATCGCGCAGAATCTTGACCCGTTCCAGCGTTTCGATCTCAGAATGCATGTAGCGGCAGCGCACGCCAGCCTCGGAATAGTACTCAGCGAGGTCTTCCGCCATGCGTTTGGTGAGTGTCGTCACCAGCACGCGTTCTCCCAGCTTCACGCGTTCACGAATGCCATGTAGCAGGTCGTCGATCTGGCCCTTCACCGGACGGACCTCGACCGGCGGATCGATCAATCCCGTCGGGCGGATAATCTGCTCAATCACCACGCCCGACGACTTAGTGAGCTCGTAAGGCCCAGGCGTCGCTGAAATATAGATGGTCTGGTTGATGCGGTGCTCAAACTCCTCGAACGTGAGCGGACGGTTATCCAGCGCCGAGGGCAGCCGGAAGCCGTATTCCACCAGCATTTCCTTGCGCGAGCGGTCGCCTTTGTACATCGCCCGCAATTGCGGAATGCTTTGGTGTGATTCGTCGGCGAAAAGTAGGAAGTCGCGAGGAAAATAATCGAGCAGCGTCGGAGGCGGCTCTCCCGGCATGCGTCCCGTGAAATGGCGCGAATAGTTCTCGATGCCGTGGCAGTAGCCCATTTCGCGGATCATCTCCAGATCAAACATGACCCGCTGATGAATGCGCTGCGCCTCGACCGGACGCCCTTGCTTTTCAAGTTCCGCCTCCCACCACGCAAGTTCTTCCTTGATCGAAGTCACAGCCCTGTCGCGCGTCTCAGGCTTCATCACGTAATGTGTTTTCGGATAGATCGGGAGCCGCATGTACTTCTGCTTCACTGTCCCGAACAGGGGATCGATCTGCGCGAGCGATTCAACCTCATCGCCGAAGAGCTCGATGCGGTAAGCCATGTCGTCGTAGGTGGGGAAGATCTCGATCACATCGCCGCGGACGCGGAAGGTGCCGCGCCTGAAATCGCCATCCGTGCGCTCGTAGAGGATCTCAACCAGCTTCTTCGTGATGTCCTGGCGGGCAATCTTCTGTCCCTTTTCGAGGAAGAGCATCATCCCGTAATACGCTTCCGGCGAGCCCAGGCCATAGATGCAGCTCACCGAGGCGACGATCAGGCAGTCGCGGCGTTCAAACAGCGTTCTCGTAGCCGAAAGCCGCAGCTTGTCCAGCTCATCGTTGATGGTGGCTTCCTTCTCGATGTAGAGATCGGCGGAGGGAACGTAGGCTTCCGGCTGGTAATAGTCGTAATACGACACAAAATATTCAACCGGATTCTGCGGGAAAAATGCCTTGAACTCGCTGTAGAGCTGCGCCGCCAAAGTCTTGTTGTGGGCGAGGACCAGCGCCGGACGGTTGGCCTGCTCAATCACCTTGGCCATGGTGAACGTCTTGCCCGAGCCGGTAACGCCGAGCAGCACCTGATGCTGTTCGCCATCGGACAGACCTTTGACGAGGGCTGGGATGGCCGTGGTCTGGTCGCCGCAAGGCTGATAGTCGCTGAGGAGGCGGAAATCCATAAATCACGATTATACGAGGGAGCAATGAGCCCAGATCGCAGACTAAATCACTGAACGACTATTTTCCCGTCTAGTTTTGAAGGGTAAGCAGCGGCTTGGAACTCATCCTGATAGCAAATGTTTCCCAACCGTCTACATTATTTGTACACCTCTACGTAGAATCCGTGTTGGCGCAGTAAGTGGACCAATTCCCAAATTTTCCGGATGCTGTCGGTAGCACTCGATTTGAACCAGAAGATTGCCCGGCCTGCGGAAAACTTCTTGGGCGGAGGAGGCAAGTACTGATTGAACCAGATCTGAATTTCACGCACCTGTTTCCGCTCGTCCGAGTTTAGGTCACCTGAGTCTAAAAGCGCATAAGAAGCCACGAACACGCCTTGAGGTTTGCGCGAATCTTCGTCTATCCGTGTCGTCACGAAGCGCAGGAACATTGGAGTGGACCCACCGAAAACACCAATTCTCTTGTCCAGGATTGCCGTTTGGCCAGCTATTGCTAGGACAGCGCCCCAATGAGACGAGTTCTTAGATTCTACGGCTTCTCCGTCGGAGCTTCCCCAATGGTTGTGATCTTGGTCTGGCGGGTGGCCCAGCGTTTGGGTCTGATCTCTTCGATTCATTCCGGACAAAGGGTGCCCCATCCTTGCGTTTTTTGCAAGGGTGGGAGGCGACAACGCCGATGTGATGTTGTTCGTTCCGTTCTACAAATAGCTCCACTCCCACCCTTTCGCACAGAACGCGAAAGGGTGGGGCATCCTTATTGTCTTGGCTGTGCCAGCGAATCAAAAGCCCTGGCAACTCGCCCCTACCTCCTCTGATCGCCTGCACCCCGAAACGCACTGGGCTTGCCTGTTGTCGACTATCTGATCGGAAAGTTCTAGCTTGATTGATTTCGCATGGACAACTTCGGATTGCCCGTTATCGAGACAAGTGTTGGGCAGAGGCAAGGCGCTCTATCAGCTCGTGTTGTGCTTCACTCACCGACTTCCGAGCCGTATCAATCACTAAGTGCGGTGTTGACCATTTTTCGTATTTTCGTTCACAAACACCTTCCCAGGTGAGAGGAGGCAAGCCATCGAGGTCCGGCGGCCTGCTTTCGATACGTCTTCGGTGCTCAGCAGCATCGGAACAAACCACTTCCACCTCCACCAGGCTCACGAGGGCATTCCGCGCCACCTGCGCCCATGAATCGCGAGTAATCTGCAGAACATTCACCGAATCGGCAACAACGGCTTGGCCCAGACGCAGGTTCTCTTCCGCCACCCAATAGGCACTCACATACCCGGCAGGACCAACATCGTCACGAAGCACGTTACTACTGCGAATCGCCATCTCGATCGTGTCGATACGTAAATAAACAGCAGCGTACTTCTTCACCACAGCTTTGGCGAGCGTGCTCTTTCCGGCACCTGGCAGTCCTCCAAACACGATGAGCAAAGCATGATCCTCCGGTTGATTGTATCGCCAAGCTAGCGGGGCGGATCATCGGTCCAAACGCAGTCATTTCCCCGGGTTTCTCATTAGCAATACCCCAACAAGGACAGGATCACATTTGGGTTCGCCAACTCAAATGTGGCCGTGGGCGAACAACGGGGGCAAACTGCTTCAGTGTCGTTCGAGTACTCCTCAGTGACCAGCAGTTCCTGATGCTTCGGGATCAAATAATGAAGTAAGGCTTTAGTCTCCTCAAAGGTAAGCGGGTGATCCGGCTTTCTGTGATCCTGCCAAACCGCTTCCACTTCTGCCGGCTCGACCAGGTCGATCAAACGCAAATAATCTCTCGCGTGTTTGGACAATACGGGAATGCCTTCTGCAAGGCCAAGCACAAACCGCGCAGTTCTCGCCGTCAAGTCTTCGAGGGAGACGAGTTGGATCGCGCCAGACGGTAGATCCAATCGAACAGTCCTTGTCATGGTCGCACCACATGCGCGGAAGAGGTCCATACGCAATGCGCTATCTGGATCGACGAATTGCAGCATGGTTTTGCCCGGCGTATCCAATGGATGGATATGCCGGAACAGGAAATCATTCGCTAGGGTCTCGGGGATAAAATCGAAGGAGTCGGTAATGAAGTCCAGGTCATTGAGGCCGCGGATCGACGGCTCGCCATGGAGACGTTCGCCTCGGAGACGCACGCAGTGAATCTCAATAGCGACTCCTCCCGTAAGCGCCCAGCGGCTAATGTCGTGCCCGGCGAGCTTACGAAAAGAACGTAACGCCCGATCTTGATCGGCAATCGACAGAAATTCCAGAATCATGAAGTGGGATGGGTGGCCACATCTGAAACTAGGAAAGTATAACTCTCAAGACGCTAGAGAAAACTAGGGACAGACGGGACGTTCACCACAGATCCAATATAGACCGGAGGGAAATGATGATCGCGCGACATTGGAAGGGTTGGACAAAACGAGAGAATGCGGATGCGTACGAAGAGCTTTTGAGAGAGAAGGTCTTGCCAGACCTGAGAAAAGACTCTGACTATCGAGGTGGCTACGTTTTTCGTAGTGATGGCCAGGAAGAAACCGAATTCGTTGTCGTGAACTTTTTCGATTCGATCGAAGCCGTGCGACGGTTCGCCGGCGACAACTACACGGTCGCTACCTTTGAGCCAGAGGCCAAGTTGCTTCTGTCGCGCATAGAACCGTCAGCTATGCACTATGAGGTGCGCGTAAGCCCAGCAACGTACGACCGCCGTCAATGAAGACAAAGACTGGGGACAAACGGGACGTTCATCAATTTCCATTCGTCGAAAAATTGAGGAACATTCCGTCTGTCCCCGGGTCTCCCCAAAAACGCGAAGGAACGGGCACCCGCTGTGTTGGTAATGGCCGCAAGATCAAAAAGCCCGGGCCACCCTGGCGGGTGGCCCGGGCTGTGAACTTGCCGGGTGCCCCAGGTTCGCGCCGCACTTTGGCGCTAACCTGGGCCGTCACTGACACCGGGTGAAGTTGCTGATTTTTCTGTCACTGTTTCAAGTAACGAAGCGCAACACATCCCGATTCAAAAGTCTTGGACTCAACAAGTTTTAATCGGTATTTCTCCGGTAGGTTGACACCTTCGAACAACCGTCTCCCTTCGCCAACAATGATTGGCGTAACGACAAAACGATATTCGTCAATCAGGCCAAGCTCCATCAGTTGTGAAGGGATATCTACACCGCCGACCAAAATATTTTTGCCTTGTTCTTGTTTCAATTTAAGTATTTCGTCGCGAAGGTTTGAGCGAACAATTCTCGTATTTTTATCTTCAGCGCTGCCCAAGAATCGTGAAAAAACAATCTTGTTGAGGGAATCAAATGCTAGAGCAAATTCGTTCTCCGCTTTTGTCTCAGACTGGCTTTTTGCGATATCAGGCCAATAAGGAACCATCAATTGGTAGGTTTTACGCCCATAGACGAGCAGGCCAGCATCATCTCCCAAGAGGCGCGTGTAGTATTCATATACCTCTTCATCAGGAACGTGTAGTTTGGTGTGGTCGCAGCAGCCGTCGAGCGTGATGTTGATTGCGTAGATTACATTTCTCATTTGATCCCCTTTAAATTTTGTCGGCCACCCTCATCGTTTTTTTCTAGCGGTCACCCTCATCGCGAGGTATCCTTTCGCCGCCGCTCGCTCTGCTTCATGATTTCGTTCAGGTCCCCGGCTGGCCGAATCTCGAAAATGTTGCCATACGTCATCGCTGGATGCTGCGTCATGAGCTGTACAGCATGATTCAGATCCCGCGCCTCAAGAACGAGAATGCCGCCGAGTTGTTCCTTGGTTTCCGCATAGGGGCCGTCGGTCGTTGCCACCTTGCCGTTCTTCCAATACAGGGTCAGGGCGGTCTCCGGCCCCTGAAGCGCTTCGCCGCCAGCCCAGTGCCCGTTGGCGCGAAGATGGTCGTCATATTCAAAGCATGTATCGAACATGGCGTTTCGCTCGCTCTCAGTCATGCCATCGAATTTGCCTTTGTCGTAGTATCCCAAACAGACGTATTTCATTGTTCTTCTCCTCATAGCGGATTGAACGAACCGGCAGCAGAGTGTTGCGCCGGCTCGTTCATCTCGTCACTTCGTCGCTAGCGCGCATGTTCCGGGGCCGCCGTAGCCAGGTTGTTTACTTGCTTCCGCCGGGTTCTTGGTCCGGAGCTGGAAAGAAAAGAAGCTCGCGCACCTCGCCCACCGCATCGCAGGAGATGGCACCCTTGCGCGCCCACGCGAGTGCCTCGTCCATATTGGCGCATTCCAGTATCCAAAAACCGCCCATGTGTTCCTTGGTCTCGGTGTACGGCCCGTCTGTGACGAGCACCTTGCCGTCGGATTTCTTCCGCACCGTCTTGGCGTTGGCGGGCGGGGCAATGCCGCAGGCGAACTTCCTTATGCCAGCAGCAATCATTTCGCGGTTAAGCGCGTGGATCTCTTCGATCATCGCCTCGGTTACGGTGGACGGGTCGAAGTCGTCGGGCATGTAGTTACAAACCAAATACTGTGGCATGAATTCTCCTTTTTTGTTTCCTATGGCTTGTTTCCGATGACTCGTTTCCTGTTCACTCAGGAACCGTAGCTCATCGTTCTTTCGTCCTATAGTCGTTGAGGAGACGGAAAATCGACAGCTCTTCCAATTTTTATTTCAGCTGCCGAATCCGCTCCTGTAGGAATTGCCGCTCCGGTTCCTGTTGGGTCAGCGCCAGCGCCTTTTCATAAGAAGCCCGGGCCTCAGCGGTTCTGCCGGGGGGAACTGGGGACGGACCGGATGTTCACCAATCTCCACTCATCGAAAAACTGGGGAACGTTCCGTATGTCCCCGGTTTCCTCCCGTATTCCTTGTCCCCGTATTCCTGAAATGGAGAATCATCTCGTGTTTAGTTTTCTTCGCCGCTTTGAAATTGACGAAACATGATGCGCACCTGTGGCCTGGATGTGTTGTTTGCCGTGTGTCGGGCACTCAACCACAAAGTTTCGTGCTATCGCCCCGTCAGGCTGTTTTCGCTGAATCGGTTTATCTTTGTCCGCAATTGGTCTAGAAATTTCTTCGTATACCTGCACAACGGAAGCGATGGTTCCGCAAATTGGACATTTCTTATCACTCACAACTCGATTATATGGAGTCTGCCGGGTGCCCCAGGTTCGCGCCGCAGTTTGGCGCTAACCTGGGCCGATCACTGACACCGGATGGTCGTCCGGCGTATAGTGTCCCGCATGACAGGCGGACTGAAACGATTCCACGAATCCGGCCAGTCCCATTTCCTCACCTTCAGTTGTTATCAGCGGGACCGCAAGTTCGCCTCGCCGTACATCTACAACCTCTTTGTCGAATGCCTCGAACGTATGCGGCTGCGTTTCGAGATGCGCATTTACGGTTATGTCGTCATGCCCGAACACGTTCATTTGCTGGTCAGCGAACCGGCTCCAGAAACTCTGGCCGACGCGATGCATTTTCTCAAGCTGTCATTTACGAAGCGCTTGCGCCACACGGGTTCGTTCTGGCAGAAACGGTACTACGACCGCAATATTCGCGACGCGGCAGAGTTCGACGAGAAGCTGGGATACATCCATCTCAATCCGGTGAAGAGGGGCCTGGTAAAGGAGCCGGAAGAGTGGAAATGGAGCAGCTTTCGTCATTACTCCCTGCGCGAAGTAGGGAGGGTTGAGATTGAGTCGGAATGGACCGCGCACGATCGCGAAACGCTAGCTTCCGGCGGATCCGCAAGACTGTTTCTCGGCCCAGGTTAGCGCCAAGGTACGGCGCGAACCTGGGGCACCCGGCACCCGGCAAAATTTAGATTCTCAATCCATATGAAAAAGATCAAGTCAGACAAAAGACGGCTAAGCATTTGTCCATTGGAGATATATGACGGCGCATTGAGCGAACCGCGAATTGGAATCAAATCGTCCTATTCGGACATCCTTTTGAAAAATATCCTGGCCTCAGTCATCTCCGATCGCATTGGATCAAAGTCGGTAGACTACGTCAGAAAGAAGTACCTAGATGACTGGAAGCGCGATGTGAGTCTTGATCCAAACGCGTTTGACTTAGAGACAGTCCACTTCTTAGACGTGAGCATTGACGAACTGCAGAGACATTTAATAGCGAATTCACATAACTTGATCTATTCGGGAATTCAAACGATATCCGACATGACATTGGCAAAAGGTCTCGGAACACTTAGGGTGGCGCTAGGCCTCAGTTCTAAAGGATTGCTCCACGAAGTGTTGATTCTGTGCAGATCATCTTTGGAAATGATCATGTGGGCGTTTGCCATATTCGATTTGCCTAATGACGAGGATCCCTTTGAATTCTTGCCTGAAAAAGAAATCTCTAGCTTCAAGGCCTATTTTCCATACGCTGGCAAATATTACGGCTACTTATCGAGTTTCTCGCACTGGCGAAAGGAAACTCATACTCGAGCATTTAATTTTGAAGAGGAGTACGTAGCAGTCCTGTATGCTTCGGGTCGAAACAAATGGGAAGCCATAGCAAATGTAATACTTATGACCCGCCTGTACGCAGACGGGTACACAGCAAAGTACACCTCACTGAAATGCAAGCCGGACGGCAAGCACTGCCTGCCCGAGATCCAAGAAGTTTCTAAGAGAATCGGCAAGAAACAGCAGGAGTGGCTGAAGTTTTTCACAGAGCTGGAGGGCCAACATCGGAGCAAATCTTTTGTAGATATTTTAGCGTCAGTTGACAGGACTTGAATGCCGGTGCCCCCGACCTTCGCAGCTGAAAATTCAGGGGGAAACTTGGGAATGCGGGGACAGACGGGACGTACCCCACTCTTCCCTAACGATCCGCCACCGGACATTTTTTATTTCAGCTGCCGAATTCGCTCTTGCAGGAATTGCCGTTCTGGTTCCTGTTGGGTCAGCGCCAGCGCCTTCTCATAAGACGCCCGGGCCTCAGCCGTCCTTCCGAGCCTGCGGTACATATCTGCGCGGGCTGAATGCGCCAGGTAGTAATTTGCCAATTCGCCATGTGCCAAGACCGCGTCGATAAGCGCCAGACCGGCCTCTGGGCCATCGCGCATGGCAATGGCCACGGCACGATTTAGATGTGCTACTGGCGAAGGGTGAATTCGTACCAATTGGTTGTAAAGCGCAACAATCTGCCGCCAGTCGGTGGCAGCTGTTGATTCCGCCTCAGCATGAACGGTCGCGATCGCAGCTTGCAGTGTGTAAGCACCGAAGCGGCGGGAGTTCAGGGCTTTCTCCACCAATGCCACTCCCTCCGCGATCTGCTCCCGGTTCCAGAGCGAGCGGTCTTGATTCTCCAGCAAAATCAGTTCTCCGGCCGGAGAAGTTCTCGCGGCGCGACGGGATTCCTGCAACAACATCAGGGAGAGCAGCCCCATTACCTCCGGCTCTGGCTGGAGATCGGTCAGCAACCGGCCCAATCGAATCGCCTCGCCGGTTAGTTCGGCCCGCGTTACCTCCGCTCCCGCCGCAGCCGAATAACCCTCGTTAAAGACGAGATAGATGACATGAAGCACCGCGCCCAGTCGCTCCGGCAATTCCTGCGGCGTCGGCACTTCGTACGGAATCCGTGTCTCCCGAATCTTTGCCTTGGCGCGCACAATGCGCTGTGCCAGCGTACGCGGGGTGGTGAGGAAGGCCTTTGCTATCTCCTCAGTTGTCAGCCCACACACCTCACGCAAGGTGAGCGCAACGCGCGCTTCCGGCGCTAGAGATGGATGACAGCAGGTAAAAATCAGGCGCAGCCGGTCGTCTTCAAGGGAGTCCTCTGCATTGGACCTTTCCGTCGAACTCCATTGCGCTTCGAGATGTCGCACGAGGTCGTCTTGAGACGCATCAAATCTTGCCCGTCGACGCAGAGTATCAATGGCTCTAAATCGGGCCGTCGAAATCAACCATGGTCGCGGGTTGCCGGGGACGCCACTCTTCGGCCACAGGCTCAGCGCAGTCGCAAAGGCTTCATGCATCGCCTCCTCGGCAAGATCAAGATCACCGAGCAAGCGGATCAGAGTTGCCAGGATTCGTCCCGAATCCACGCGATAAAGGGAGTCGAGCAATTCGCGTACCTGCTCGGGGGAACGCTCGGACATGACACGCTCGGGCATGACGACGACCTTAGCAAACCCGCTACCCCGAATCAATTCGGCAAACGGCGGATCGAATGCAAAGTGCCAGGATCAGCTACAATCTCCCGATCCCTGGAGGCACTTATGCGACCCATCGTCACACTAGTTCTCACACTGCCTTTCCTTTCGTGGTCTGCGGCTGCGCAATCTCCTGGGCCTTCCAAGGAAGTCCAACAGTTCGTCCGGGTGAGCGCCGCCAAGGTTGTGCTGACGCATGTGCGCGTGATTGATGGTACGGGCGCGGCGGCGGTGGAGGATCAGAACGTGGTCCTCGAAAGCGGGAAAATTCGGGCCATCGAAAAGGGCGCTGACGTTGCGGCCGCTGCGAATACGACAGTTTTGGATCTGCGCGGGTACACAGTCATGCCGGGAATTGTGGGCATGCACAATCACCTCTTCTACATTGCGCGGCCGAACTTAACCAGCCAGCGGAAGTTCGACCCGCCGGTGCTGGTGCCGCAGATGACGTTTTCGGCGCCGCGTTTGTATTTGGCCGGGGGCGTGACCACGATGCGCACGACTGGGAGCGTGGAAACCTATGCCGACCTGAACTTGAAGCGCGACATTGACGCGGGGAAGTTGCCGGGGCCGCACATCGACGTCACTGGGCCTTATCTTGAGGGAGCGGACAGCTATTTCATTCAGATGCCGCACCTGACGAGCGCGGAGGATGCGCGGCAATTGGTGGAGTACTGGGCCGACCGCGGGGTTACGTCCTTCAAGGCGTATATGAACATCACGCGCGACGAACTGAAGGCCGCGATTGATGCTGCCCACAAGCGCGGGATCAAAGTCACGGGGCATCTGTGTTCCGTGACGTACAAAGAAGCCGCCGAGTTGGGCATTGACGATTTAGAGCACGGGTTCTTCGTCAACACGCAACTCGATCCCGGCAAGAAACCGGATGTTTGCAGCGAGAGCGCAGGGACCTCCACGCTGGAGCACATGGAGCCGGGGAGCGCGGAGGCGAAAGACCTGATCGATACCCTGGTGAAGCATCACGTAGCCATTACGTCGACGTTGCCGGTCATGGAGGGACTCATTGGAGGCGGCCGGCCACCCATCCGGCAAGCGACGCTGGATGCTATGAGTCCGGAGGCGCGCGTGGCATTTTTCTACGGGCGCCAACCCCGGACATCGCCGCGCATGCCTGCGACGGACTGGCCGCTCGCGTGGAAACATGATCTTGGATTGGAACGAGAATTCGCAGCGGCGGGAGGCTTGCTGCTGGCCGGACCCGATCCCACCGGCGCTGGAGACGTTGTGCCAGGCTTCGGCGACCAGCGCGAGATTGAGTTGCTGGTCGAGGCTGGATTCTCCCCCGTCGAGGCCATCAGGATCGCAACGTTGAATGGCGCCGTATACCTGGGTCGCGAGGGCCAGATCGGTTCCATCGCCGTCGGGAAGAATGCGGACCTGGTGGTGATCAAAGGCGATCCGTCAAAACAAATTTCGGATGTTGAAAATGTGGAGATCGTTTTCAAAGACGGCGTCGGCTACGACTCGCAGAAGTTGCTGGATTCCGTGAAGGGGAGATATGGGGAGTACTGAAGGACCAAGGCTACTTTGAGTTCTAGGCGTCTACGGCTTCTCCGCGGGCGCTTCCCCAATCGTTGTGATCTTCGTCTGCGACCCAAATTTCTTATAGTCGCTATAGGTTTGCGTCACGTCGTAGTTTAGGTCCTTGAGGAGCGCGATCCGCGCCCCAAGGTTCAAACGCACGAGTTTGGGTAGCCACACTTCGTCATTGACGCGCGTCTGCTCGACGTAGAAGTGCGTGCCCTTGTGCAGGCGCGCCACGAACCATCCAAAGGAAATGGTGTCGATGGTCTCCAGGTCGAGTTTCGCCCACTGATATTCGTTCTGATCGATCCAGATCTTTCCGCGAAATTTCGTCAGGTACTTGCCGTTGCTCGTGTGTGGACGGTATCCCGGTTTCGGCTCAGCCTGGATGACATAGAGTGGGCGGCCCTCCACCGTCTCCGAAGGCAGCACCGTGAAATCGAAGGCTTCGGCTACTTCTTTTACGAACGCCCGGTCTTCCTCTTTGGATTTCTCGTCTTTTCGCAGACGTTTCGCGCGCTGTTCGTCGGATTCGTTCTTATACTTTGCAATCAGCTTATCAATCTTCTCTTCTTCCTTAGCCGCGTCTTTGGGAGGAAGCGGCTTGTCGTCTTTCGCCACCTGGCGCTCCACCTGCTCGCCGTAGATGACCATAACGTCATAGGTGCTGGTTTCGGTTTTGGCGACGCCACCGTGACCATCGAGTTTCTTCTCGATGTTGTGCTCGACATAGGTATAGTTGCGCTCCCTCTTCTCATTCTCCTCCTCGTGCGCGGCGACGCGGCGGATGATCTCAGCCGGGTCGTTGGTTGGCGCAAGGGCAGGCGCGGGGATGGAGGCTGCAGAAGGAGAAGATGGCTCGACGGACGCTGGAGCTTGATTCTGAGCCATTGCGCCCAACAATGGAAGGCTCAGCAACATGGCAAGCACACAAATGCGGCGGATGGTCACCCTCATGGTTACGCGGTTGGATGCCGCAAAGTTCCTTGGAGTTGCGGATGAAGGAGCAATGGAGGCGCGGGCGTCCTCGCCCGTGCACTTGTGATGATGGGGTGGCAAGTAGGGAGGCGGCGGACTTGTGGGAGTTCGCACGGGGGAGGACGCCCGCGCCTCCATGAAAAGCAAACACGAAGCCGAGCTGTGCTCGGCTTGGGCAGGCGGGGGCGCCTGCCCCCACGTGAGTTACTTCGTGGCGCGGTCTACGCATTCTCCGCGAAACAGGCGGTCGTCCACGCGGGATAGCTTTTTTCCCATACCCTTCTTTAGTAGGGGGAAGTGGCGGATCTCGAATAGGTGTTCCGCGACAAACCAGACTGGTTCTTCTGTCGTCATCCAGTTCTGTTTATCGAAGTATTTTAGATTGAACGGGACCGAAAATCTTCGTAAAGTGCGTTCGCGGCGCAAATTGAAGTATCCGTGGAAATAGCTCATGGCGAGCTCGCGCAGGGTGCGGTAGACAGGTTCGCGTCCGCGGCATCCTGTGAAGTTGGATTTCGCCACCGAGCCCCAGTGCCCGTTTTGCTTGTAAATGGCGATCACGTGGTCGGTGTCGTGTTCCGCTTCGAGATCGAAAACCAACGGCGGATAGCCGATGGCCCGTAGCGCCGCAGCGGCGAAGAGCGCTCCTTCATAGCAGTGCGAAGTATTCTCCGCTAAGACTCGCCGTGGCGACCAGGCTGTATTGGCGAGATGGTAAGGCATCTTGTCTAGGGTGCGCTGGATGCCCAGCGGCGTCTTCAGGCTGCGGAGTTTGCGCAATTCGGCTGGAGTGAAGGCTGCTAGGGTAGGGTCGGTTCTTGATCCGGCTGGTTGGGATTTCTTCAGTGTTTTATCCTCAGTTATCCAGGGGCTATAAGACCACCCCTTACCTCAGGGGCTAAAGCCCATCAATCTTGGTTGTCAATGCAGGCATGAATGCCTGCTCCACCCAAAAGCGTCCAACCAAGAAACGCCTAACCCAAAAGCGTCCAGCCAAAAACGTCAACCCCAATAACGCCTACCCAGAAGCGTCAGGAATCTTGCAGCACTTTAGCCAATTCTTGCGGGCTGTCGGCCATGACATCACCCGGTGTCTCCACCAACGTGTGTGGAGCAAAGCCATAGGTGACGCCACACGTCCAGGTTCCGGCGTTGCGTCCGGTGAGGATGTCAACGGCGGAGTCGCCAATCATAACTGCCTCGTCAGGACGAACACCGGTTTCCGCCAGAATCATTTTGATGCCCAGCGGGTCCGGTTTCTTGGTCTCGAAGCTGTTACCACCGTACACGCTGACAAATCTCGAGGCGATCCCCAGCGCATCCACAATGGCGCGCGAAGGATTCACCGGCTTGTTGGTGAGCACAGACATCAGGCGACGGGCGCCGTTAGCGCTTTGCAGCGTGTCTTGCAATGTGTCCAGCGCCTCGGGAATGCCGTCATATAAGCGCGTGTGGTCCAGCTTGTGTTCGCGGTAGTAAGACAGGAAGAGTTCTAAGCCGCGCTGCACGAGCGCCCCATCCGCCGAGTCGCCCAGCGCTCGCCGCACCAGCGCTGGGGCGCCATCACCTACCATGGCAGCTATTTCGTCGGAGGGCAACTCCGCGCGCTCCAGAGCGCGCAGCGCGGCATTAACCGAATTCACTAGATCCTGACGCGAGTCAATCAGCGTACCGTCCAGGTCAAAAATCAGGAGCTTGATCTGCTGGGAGGGGATCGGGCGGTGAATATGCATTCCTGTAGGCGGCGCTCTCCGGAAAAGTTGGTAGTAAACAAATCCCTTGCAGATTCGACTTATTTCGAAGAAAGCTTGGATTCAATTTAGATAATGAAATTCGACCTCGAGGGATATTAGAACTGGGACAGGTTTCCCCATGTGTGTTCCAGGCTTGAACCTCCACTGCTTTACTGCCTCGATTGCCTTTTCATCCAGTCCAGACCCGAGAGACTTCACTACTCGCAAATCGTGGGCTTTACCGTCAACATCGACGACAAGTACAAGCGTAACCGTTCCTAGTACTCCCTTTCCCTTTGCCTCCTTAGAATGATCCGCGTCGGTAGCAGTGATGGAGTGAGGCGGGATGCTGCAAGGTTCCTCCGGGTTTTTCTCGCTGCACATGTGGGTTTTCTCAGGCGCTCTGGTCGAGTCAGTTTTCTGGGCAAGCAGAAATTGCGATGCCAGCAAGAAAGAAAGCAGGGTGAGAGAACGCATGAATAGTGCCTCCAATTCCTCGTTATGAGCTACCGCCTCAAAATCGAGGCAGCCTCACAAAAGAACTTCCAGTATATTCCCAACCGCCTCCTAGCAGTTACAATGACTAGTTTGCAATCATAAGGCTCGTACGGAGATGTTTGAATGCCCGTTACGAAAGTTGAACTCAAAACCGAGCTGACGACGGATGCCCAGAGCAAGACGTACGAAGGCCTGACCCAGCAACAATTGATTGACGCCTACCGCTTCATGTACATGTCGCGGAGGGTAGATGACCGAGAGATTCTCCTCAAGCGCCAGCAGAAAGTCTTTTTCCAGATTTCCGGTGCCGGACACGAAGCTCTGAGCGTGGCTGCAGGCCTAGCCCTCAAACCTGCCTACGACTGGTTTTATCCCTATTATCGCGATCGTGGCCTTTGTCTGGCCTTAGGAGCTACACCGTACGAAATGCTGCTTGGTGCCGTTGGCGCAGCGGATGATCCAGGGTCTGGTGGACGGCAGATGCCCTCGCACTGGGCTTTCAAGCATCTGAATGTTGTGTCGCAGTCGTCCTGCACAGGCACGCAAGTGCTGCAGGCTGTCGGTTGCGCCGAAGCAGGACGATACTTTTCCCGCTTTCCGAACTCCGTGAAAAAAGTCGAAGGCGACTATCGCGAATTCAAGGATGTGATGTTCCGCGGCGATGAAGTTGTTTACGTCTCGCTGGGCGACGGTACGACCAGTCAGGGCGAGTTTTGGGAGTCCATGAACGCGGCCGCCATGCTGAAGCTGCCGTTGTTGGTGTGCGTGCAAGACAACGACTACGCCATTTCCGTGCCGGTGGAGGCGCAAACGGCTGGGGGAAACATCTCCAAGTTGGTGGCGAATTTTCCGAATTTCCATTTCGATGAATTTGATGGAACGGATGTGATCGCCAGCTTTGCCGCTCTTCATCGGGCCATCGACCACATTCGCTCCGGGCAAGGGCCGGCATTCCTGCATGGCCATGTTACGAGGCCGTATTCGCATTCGCTTTCCGACGACGAGAAACTCTACCGGTCAGCCGCTGAGTTGAAAGAGGAGCTGGCGCGGGATCCGCTCGCCAAACACCGCCGCTTCTTGCTCCAGGAAAATATTCTCGATGAAGCCGGCGTGCATGCCATCGAGAAGGAAGTGGATCGAGGAATTCAGGACGCCGCCGACCGGGCGCTGGTTGCGCCTTTGCCTAAGCTGGAGTCGATCACCGATTGGGTGTACTCGCCCGATCTCGACCCGCAGTCGCCGGCGTTTGATCGTCAGCCCGACCGTCAGCCTGCCACGGCCAAGCAGGGAACGGATGAGGTTGCGAAAAAGGCTGCCACGCCAAAGACCATGGCGGATTTGATCAACCACACCCTGCGCGACGAAATGCGGCGTGACGAACGCATACTCATCTTTGGCGAGGATGTGGCTGATTGTTCCCGCGAAGAGTATCTGACGAAAAAGATGGTGAAGGGCAAGGGCGGAGTCTTCAAGCTCACGCACGGCCTGCAGATGGATTTCGGCCCCGACCGTGTTTTCAATTCGCCGCTGGCCGAGGCAAGCATTGTGGGACGCGCTGTAGGCATGGCCACTCGCGGGCTCAAGCCGGTCGTGGAAATTCAGTTTTTCGACTATATCTGGCCGGCGATGATGCAGTTGCGCAATGAGCTTTCCGTCATGCGTTGGCGCTCCTCGAATGCGTTTTCCTGCCCGCTGGTGGTGCGTGTTGCGATTGGCGGATATCTGACGGGCGGCGCGGTGTATCACTCTCAATGTGGCGAGAGTATGTTTACGCATACCCCGGGACTGCGAGTCGTTTTCCCATCGAATGCACAGGATGCTGCGGGCTTGCTGCGCACGGCGATTCGCTGTGACGATCCCGTACTGTTCCTGGAACACAAGCGGCTGTACCGCGAGACTTTTGGCCGAGCGCCGTATCCAGGAACGGATTTTATGGTTCCGTTTGGCAAGGCGCGTATCGTGCATCCGGGCGATGATCTTACGGTCATTACGTATGGCGCGGTCGTCCCGCGTGCTCTGCAGGCGATCAACAAGCTCGAGCGTGACCACGGTGTTCACGCCGAGTTGGTCGACCTGCGCTCTCTTAGCCCCTATGACTGGGACAGCATCAAGGCCTCGGTTGGCAAGACAAGTCGCGTCCTTGTGGCCTATGAAGACTGTTTGAGTTTTGGCTACGGCGCCGAGATCGCCGCGCGCATCGCCGATGAATTGTTCGAGAGCCTGGATGCTCCTGTGCGCCGGGTGGCCGCCACTGACACCTTCGTTGCCTATCAGCCATTGTTGGAAGACGAGATTTTGCCGCAACCGGAAGACATCTACAAGGCGATGCTGGCGCTCACCGAGTACTAAGATCGTGTTGGGAAAACCTATAGTTGGGAAACCCTATACATTGTCATCCCGAGCGTTAGCGAGGGATCTGCTTTTGTTATGAATCCAAAGACAACTGCAGATTCCCTTCGACAAGCCCAGAGCAGATTCCTCGCTACGCTTCGGAATGACAATCAAGTCGAATTCTAGTCGTCGTCCGGATCGGTCGGCGGCGTCTTGTCATTGATGAAGTACTTTGCCCCGTGCTGCGCCGTGATGGTGGTGAAACTCCGAGGCGTTCCCGTGTAGTTGAAAAATGCTCGAAGAGTGTCCGTGGCGCAATTCGCCCACATCGGGTCACAACGCGTATCGGCAAACCCCAAGTTTCCCAGACTGTAGTTTTGCTCAACGAAGCGCAGGATGCTAGCGAAGTCATGGTGATTGTTGTTGACCGTCTGCACGGGAGTATAGGCCGATACAGCGATCAGTGGCACCCGGAACCCCAGTTGGTAGCCTCCTTGAGGAGACGCGAGAATCTTCGGTGGCACATGGTCGTACCATCCTCCCCAATCGTCCCAGGTGATGAAGATGGCGGTTTCGTTGCCGGGGGAGTTGGCGCCCCAGTAGTCGCATTTGTGCCCGCTGTTGGCCCAGCTATTGCCGATGGCGTTCACGATCGATGCTACCCAGGCAGGGCCTCCGCCGTTGTTGCCATTCGCGTGATCGGAGTTGAGACCCGAGGGGATCACCCACGTGACGTCAGCCAGCACGCAGCTCGTATTGGCGATGTCTGTCAGCACCTGCGCCGGGTTTTGCACCACATTGTTGCTCCATTCCGAACCCGTGCAGGTCGTGAAAGTGGGATCCGGAACGCAGATCTCAGAGATCGAATTTGGAGCCATCCAAATCGAGCCCCCTGGGTTGGCGCCGTTCGCGTTCTTGGAGGTTGGACCGTAATATTTCCACGAGTGTCCCGCATTGTCGAGCAGCTTTGCGACGGCGTGCCGCGGGTAGCAAAAAGTGCCCAGGGGATTATTCGCGATCACTTTTTCCGTGCCGGTGGAATCGATCTGAAAATTCAACTCCCCCAGTGGCGCTAGACAGCCCGTATCTCCGCCGGCCTTATACGGCGGATTCAGGTTTAAGCACTTACCCGTGGTGCCGTTCGGCGCACAGGGATTCTCCGCGATAAACAGGCCGCTGGCGTCGTCCGCGGCGTTCAGCGCCGACGTGGCGCCAAAAATGTACTGGTGCGCTGGATAACTCGGGCCTTCATTAGTTTGAAACATGTAGTTTGCCCAGCCGTATTGGGTGGCCAGGTCCAGGTAGGGCTGTAACGTGTATCCCGCGGTAGAGTCGCCGGTGGCAAACCGGAACTGGGGCTGGGTCAAACAGGTGCCGCTGCAGGCGACTCCGGCGGCTCCGTCCATCAGGCAAACTCCGGCTGCGTCCTTGTCGCACTCCGCCACCCATGCCGAATGAGCGTGGCTGAGGTCGTAAGTATTCGCCAGGACGACCGGCAGCGGCTGGATCACTCCGCCGGGCGCGGTCTTGTCCTTCCAGTTGCTGGTTTGGATGTTGTACTGTTTTCCGGTCGGCGTAGTGCTGCAAGCGCTAGCGGTCGTACAGAGCCCCTGGAACAGATTGTCGGGTGTGCGGTTTTCCTGGAAGATGATCACTACATGCTTAAAACTTGTAACCTGGGCGTGAACCAAAGCAGTGCCGATGGAAGCCAGCACCAAAACATACTTGACGACGGATTTCATGGGTAGTTCCTCCGTTCCGAATCAGACTGTTAAGACGCAGCGACGCGGACAGTAAAATAGTGGAGGTTTTCCCCTCAGGACCTTAGACATATCCAGAAAGGGGGGGAGGCAAAACTATTCCGCCACTTTCCGCCCATTCAGGTCGGACTGTCAAGTAAAAAAGTAGTGAATGTTTCAGATACGGGCCGCCCGCCGGGCGTCCGCTAACGCGGATAATTCTTTAGTGCATGAAAGGTCATTGCTTTGGCGGCGCTTTTCGTTTTCCGCTTCCAATGAAAAACAAGTCCGCGCAGGTCGAAGTTACATATTCGGCGCACTCACCGTCAGCTTGTGGGTATGGCCTCGATCCAGCGTGGTGCCACCTTAATCTCATCGCCGCAGCGGGGGCACGAAGTGAATCCTGTGAACAAATCTGCTTTCGTGCCCCACCTTAGGTTAATTCTTTCTAGTCATCATCTGGATCGGTGGGTGGCGTTTTGTCGTTTAAAAAGAACTGCGCCCCAACTTGTGCATTGATCATGGTGAACGGACGGGCCGGCATACGGAGATCGAAAAATGACGTCAGATTGGTGCTGGCGCGCGCATCGGCAAATGTCAGCGCGCCTTCGGGGATGCCGAAGTTGTGCTCGATGAATCGCACAATACTGCCGAAGTCGTTTCGGTTGTTGTCCACGAACTGCACCGGAGTGTAGGCCGAAACGGCGATTAGAGGAACCCGAAAGCCGAGTTGGTAATTCCCCTCAGGTGGAGGCAAAGCCGTGGGTGGCTTGTGATCGTACCATCCACCCCAGTCGTCCCAGACTATGAAGACTGCGGTCGCATCGTTGGAGTTGTTACCCCAATAGTCGCACTGGTGGCCGCTGCTGCTCCAACTGGTGCCGAGAGCATTCACGATCGATGCCACCCAAGCCGGACCTCCGCCAGTGTTGATCCCCGCGTGATCCGAGTTTTGCCCAGTGGGAATCACCCAGGTTACCTGGCGTAAATTGCACGCCCCTATGTCGGTCAAGACATCAACCGGGGTCAAGTCCACATTCGCATTCCAATCTGCGCCGATGCAGTTCCCGCTACTCGGCACGCAAATATGTCGAATCGCATTCGGAGCAGTCCAGATCGAATCGGCGCCGGAGGAGTAATACCTCCAGGTAATGTTGCGAGGTTGTAACAAGTCTGCAACTGTATTGTGCTCGAAGCACGGGAATATCCGTTTGGTGGGGCTCTCCACCCCATTGGAGTCGATGAGCTGAACCTTTCGGTTAGAGGGCGCTATGCAGCCTGCTCCTATGCCCTTGCCTAGCATATTTTCAGAGGAAAACGTTCCTGCGTGGTCGTCTACTAAACTTGGCGCCGAAGTGGCGCCGAAAATAAATTGATGCGCTGGAAAACTCGGTCCTTGATTGGTTTGGAACATGGAGTTGGCCCAACCGTATTGAACCGCTAGTTCCAGGTAAGGATTCAACTGCCCGGTGGAGTTATCAACGTAGGCAAACTGTGGCCTGGCTGGACAAGTTCCAATGCAGGGTATCCCGGCGGCGCCATCCATCTGGCAATTCCCCGCTGCATCTTCATCACACTGTTGGAGCCACGAGGGATGAGTGTGGCTCAGATCGTAGTCGTTTGCCAGTGCCACTGGCCTCGGTTGAGTAACGCCCCTCGGGGAAGTGTTGTCCCGCCAGTTACTGATTTGAATATCGTATTGCCTGCCCGTCGGTGAAGTGCTGCACGACCTGCTGTTGCCAAATGGTGGTGAGCAAAGGCCTTGAAAAAGGTTGTCCGGCGTGCGGTTTTCCTGAACGATCACTACCACATGCGCAAAGTTTCTGATTTGAGCTTGAACCAAAAGGCCACTAGTTAAAGCCAGCAGCACAAGAGTCTTCGCAGCTGATTTCAAAGGATTCCTCGCTCCAAGATACTTGTTAGTTTGTAGCAGTGCTCCCTGAAAGGAAGGCTAGTGTCTCAGGGCAAACAGATACTTCCCACTGAGCAT
>Ga0207116_10018_pt1 | contig 45865 bp, 42 predicted proteins | sample Alteio_BWMinHeat_44_FD_153550 | JGI IMG/M metagenome (GOLD analysis project Ga0207116, IMG submission 153550) | Enriched cells from forest soil in Barre Woods Harvard Forest LTER site, Petersham, Massachusetts, United States -... | ecosystem: Environmental > Terrestrial > Soil > Temperate forest >... | reverse complement strand
CCCCGCCAGTTATGCTTGTGATACTCTCCCAAATACCCCATATTTTTAGGGTTTGACTGTTATCCGGTGGCCTTTGTGTCTTCGAGTAGCAAACCTGGAATCCACGTCGCGTGGAAGACCGTCACCTATCGCAGCGTGGCTTTAGCGGTGCTGTTCGCGCTGATCTTGCTCTTCGTGGGGATGAATTTCGCCTTCCCGCAGTTCACGCAAAAGGAACTGAAGTCGGTCAGCAACCTGGGTAACAGTCTGTTGGAGGCGATCGCCGGGGCAGGAAGTAAGGTCAAGTCCGGCTCGGTAAGCTCGCAGCAAGCCCATATCACCGCTCTCGATGGCACGGTTCGGGTGAAGAAAGCCAGTAGCAATAGCTGGGTCACAGCCGACTACAACGTACCGCTGGAGAAGGGTGATGTAGTGCAGACGGGCTCGGAAGGCATGGCCAAGATCGTCTTCAGCGACGGCACCAATTACACTGTCAAGCAGGATTCGCTGATCGCGATTGAGGAAAACTCAGCCAATGACCAGCAGCAGACCAACGTGGCGGTGGCGGTCAGCACGGGCACGGTGGATCTCACGACCGCAACCTACGTCCAGGGATCGAAGTCATCCGTGATCGTGGCCGGAGCGACGGCCTCCCTGGCGCCAGACAGCGCGGCCATGGTGCACAATGACCCCAAGGGCGACCAGCACGAAATTCTGATGAAGAAGGGTTCCGGAGAGATCAGCCGTAACGGTGAGGTCGTGCACCTGGCGGACTGGGAGAAAGTCGCCTTCCAGTCGCAGTCGCCGCGCATGGCCAAGGTGAAGGAAATCGGGCCACCGACGCCGATTTCGCCAGCGAACATGATGCCGATTTTTGCCACGGGAGCGTCCAAGCCGGTTGAGTTTTCCTGGACCGCGATGGCCAATGCTGTGGGCTACCGGCTGCGCATTTCGCACAATCCGTACTTTTCTTCCACCATTGTGGATCGCCGGGTGAATACGGCCGACGTGATCGTTTCCGGTTTGGGAGAAGGGGCATATTATTGGCTGGTGCAGTCCTACGACGCCGAAGACAAGGAGTCGGTGGAAAGCCAGAAGAACCGGTTCACCATCATTCCCAAAGGCCAGAGCACGACCGCCATCGATCTGGAACTGGATCCGTTCATGCAGCACGGTCATGTGATCGAATTGACCGGAAAGACCGAGGTTGGGGCGCGGGTGATGGTCAACGGCAGGGAAGTGCCAGTGGTTGGCGCCGATGGCAGCTTTCACTACTTTATGCCCCCACTTCCGCCGGGCGAGAGCCTGGTCACGATTACGGCGCAGAATGCCAGGGGCGGGGTGAATACGGTGCAGAAGAAGATCGTGATCCAGTAGCGCCGGCACCCCCCGGGAGCGAATTCCCGAGGTACTGGGACTTTGGTTTGACGGCAAAACGGGGTTCTTCCCATAGAATTGTGGACACGGCCCCCCATCCGCGCAGAAGCAACCGGGTACGCCCGGTAATGACAGCGGTTCAAGAGAGCGAAATCGCGTATGTCATCTAACGGATTCCATTCTTCGACGCGCCTGCACAACCTGAGATCGCTGTTCAGTATTTTTTCCAGCGACCTTGCCATCGACCTGGGGACCGCTAACACGCTGGTCTACGCGCGCGGCAAAGGCATCGTGGTCAACGAGCCCTCCATCGTGGCCATCAACAAGAACACGGGTGAAGTCGAGGCCGTGGGCAAAGAAGCCAAAGAGATGCTGGGCCGCACGCCCGGCAATATCGTGGCCATCAAACCCATGAAGGATGGCGTCATCGCTGACTTCAAAGTCACCGAGAAGATGCTCAACTATTTCATCCAGAAGGCCCACAACCGCAAGATGCTGGTGCATCCGCGCATCGTGATCGGCGTGCCTTCGGAGATCACCCAGGTGGAAAAGCGCGCGGTCATGGACTCGGCTTATCGCGCCAAGGCCAGCGAAGTGTACCTGGTGGAGCAGGCCATGGTGGCCGCCATCGGCGCTGGACTTCCCATCACGGAACCCAGCGGCAACATGGTCGTGGATATCGGCGGCGGCACCACCGACATTGCAGTGATTTCGCTCAGCGGCATCGTTTATTCCCGTTCCGTGCGCATGGCTGGCAACCAGATGGACGAAGCGGTGATGAACTACCTCAAGCGCAAATACAATTTACTTGTTGGCGAGCGTACTGCCGAGCAGATCAAGATGGAGATCGGATCGGCGTATCCGCTGGAAAAGCCGCTGACCATGGAAATTAAGGGCCGCAACCTGATCGAAGGCGTGCCCAAAACCATTACGGTCGACGACAGCGAAATCCGCGAAGCCCTGAGTGAGTGCGTTTCGACCATTATGAATGCCATCCGGGTGGCGCTTGAGCGCACTCCGCCCGAGCTTTCCGCCGACATCAGCGACCGCGGCATCGTGCTGACCGGCGGCGGGGCGCTGTTGAAGAATCTCGATAAACGCATCCGCGAGGAAACCGGGTTGCCGGTCTCCATCGCCGACGATCCATTGTGCAGCGTGGTGCTGGGCACAGGCAAAATGCTCAGCGATTTCAAGCTGCTGCGTAAGATTTCAATCGAGTAGCAGTGAATCAGTTTCTAGTTTGCGGTTTCCAGTTCTCGGTTCTCTCTGCAGCATCGCTACCTAGACAATAAGAACGAATTTCCGATCGCGCGCTTTGAAACTGGAAACTAGAAACCCGAAACAGTGATGGTGGCGTGATGGAAAATCTGATGAGCCGCTACCGCAACGTCACCATCCTGGTGGCGATCCTGTTTGTACAGGTGCTGGGGCTGGCGGTTCAGGTCAAGCGCCGCTCCGGTGCCGACGAATCTACTCGAATCATCCGCCTGTGGACGGTCAGCGCGGTCACTCCTCTCGAGAAGGCCATCGTCTGGTGCCAGAACGGGCTCGGCAACATGTGGAGCAACTACATTTATCTGCGCGGGGTGCGGCAGGAGAATCGCGATCTGAAATTCGAGATCGAACAGCTCCGGCTGGAGCAGGTGCGCCTGTCCGACGATGCCCAGCAGGCACGCCGGCTGCAGGCCTTGCTCGGTTTCAAGGAACAGTACATCGCGAAAACTGTGGCCGCGCAAGTCATCGGCTCCAGTGGCAGTGAACAGTCGCGATCGGTTTATATCGATAAAGGTACCTCCGCTGGGGTCGAAAAAGACATGGCGGTGATTACTGCCGATGGCCTGGTGGGCAAAGTTTTGCGGGCGTACGGATCTTCCGCGCAGGTGCTCCTGATCAACGATCAGAGCAGCGGAGTGGGCGTCATCCTGGACAAGTCGCGCCTGCAGGGAGTCATTAAAGGTACGGCAGTAGGCGAAGTGATTCTGGAAAAAGTGATGACCGATGAGCAGGTGGCGCCCGGGGACTTGATCGTGACCAGCGGCGGCGACCAGATCTTTCCCAAGGGCATTACGGTCGGGACTGTGATGAAGGTTTCCCCTGGTGCGGACCTTTTTCTTAATATCCGGGTAAAACCGTCCGCGAACCTAAGCCGGCTGGAAGAAGTTCTGGTGATCACGAGAAAAGAGGATCGGGCACCGTCCGTGGCGGAGACCAACTCGGTGCGCGCGGTGGATATTCTGACCCAGCGGCTGCCTTCAGTCCCGGACAAGTCAGAGGCGGGTACGAACCAGCCCCAGGGAACCGAGTCATCCGCCACAGCAAAATCTGCCATCGCCACACCCAAGCCGCAGAGCGAGGCGGCAAAGAACCATGCAGCAGGTAGCTCGGCGCGACAAGCAGCCGTGACTCCGACGACACAGAAGGCAGTGCATGTGGTTAAACGGGCGTCGCAGCCGGCGGCCAAGCCGGACAGCAACACGCCTGCGCCGGCTGAACCGGCGGCACCGGAAACTGGGACTTCGGAGGATAAACCGCACTAGCGTGCCCATTACCTACACATCTCAGGATCAGGTCGAGGTCTACCGGTTCAATGCTCCGGTGGCCATTATCATTCCGCTGATTGCCCTGTTTCTGCAGGCTTTTCTGCCCCTGCGGCTGCATTTCTTCTCTCTCTTTGACCTGCCCTTGCTGGTGGTGATTTTCTTCGCGGTGGCGCGGCGAAGCCAGGTGGCGGGCCTGCTCACCGGCTCTCTGATCGGCCTGTTGCAGGATTCGCTCACTCATCAGCCCATCGGGATTTATGGCATAGCGAAGACGGTGGTCGGATTCGGCGCCTCGTCCCTGGGCGCAAAGCTGGACGTCGACAACGTTGGGGCACGCTTCCTGGTCACTCTGTTTTTCTACGCGGTTCACGAGGTGGTGTACTTCACGGTGGCGCGCGGCCTGGTGAAGCTGAGCCTGCAATGGAGTTGGGGACACGAGATTGGAGGCGCTCTGCTCAATGCGGCCACGGCGGCGGTGTTGTTTACCTTGCTGGATCGGTTCAAGCAGAGAGCGTAAGAGCGTGGTTCGCCGTTCGTCGTTGGTCGTTGGCCAAAAAATCCGTCGGAGTTACCGACGCGCTTCGATCCAATCGGCAATGTCCCTCCGTCACCGTGCATGACAACAAGAGCTGTTTTCATAAGGTCTACAATGAAGGGAGTTCAATTGGCGAACGACCAACGACGAACGACCAACGACTAATCTATGTTTGGCCGCGACGAAAAAGTATCGGGTTCCCGTCTGACTGCGGTGCAATACATCATCCTCGTCATTTTTCTGGTGCTGGCCTACGGACTGTGGCGGCTGCAGGTGGTGCAGAGCGAGTTCTACGCGGCGCTGGCGGAGAAGAACAAGACTCGCGAAGTGCCGATTCTCGCGCCGCGGGGCAAGATCCTGGACCGCGAGGGACGCACCATCGTGGACAACTACCCTTCCTTCACAGCTTTGCTGCTGCGCGACTCCACCCGCGATCTTTCCGGGGATGCGGACCTGATCGCGCAGGGACTGCATCTTGATCCCAAGGAAGTTCGGGAACGCCTAAAGAAATTTGCTGGCACTGCGCAATACCAGCCGATCTATCTCAAGGAAGACATCACACCGGACGAGCTGGCTTTCATCGAGTCCCACCGCAACGAATTGCCCGAGCTGGACACCATCATGGCGCATCGCCGGCTGTATCCGCGCAATGGTTTTATGGCGCATCTCGTGGGCTACGTGGGCGAGGTCAGCGAGCAGATGTTGAATCAGGCGCGCTGGGAGCTCTACAACCCCGGCGACGTGGTGGGTAAGTCGGGCGTGGAACTCCAGTACAACCAGGTCTTAATGGGAAAGAATGGCTCGAGGCAGGTTCTGGTAAACAGCAAGGGGAAGGAAGTAGGGGAGCTAGACCAGAAGCCGGCAATCCCCGGGCACAACCTCAAATTGACGCTGGATATTGATTTGCAGATTGCCGCCGAAGAAGCCATGGGAGACAAGAACGGAGCCATGATAGCGATGGATCCGCGAACCGGAGAAATCCTCGCCATGGTAAGCCGGCCAACTTTCGATCCCAATGATTTCGCGGTTCGCATCTCACGCGGCGAGTGGAACAAGCTGGTCACCGATCCCGACAAACCGCTACTGAACAAAGCCATTCAGGCGCAACTTGCGCCTGGTTCGACCTTCAAGATTCTTATGTCGGTCGCGGGTTGGCAGGAAGGCATCGCCCAGACTCTGAACGTGCACTGCAATGGCGGCGCCACCTTTTATGGCCGGCGGTTCGGTTGCTGGGTGAAGACCGGCCACGGCGCAGTCGATCTCACTAGAGCGATCTACCAGTCCTGTGATGTCTTCTTTTATACGTTGGCGGAAAAACTGGGTATCGACCGCATTTCGAAATACGCCACTGCCATGGGATTAGGTCAGAAGACCGGCATCGATCTGCCGGAAGAGGCCAGCGGCGTCATGCCCTCGGAAGAATGGAAGATTCGCAATTTCAAGCAAAAGTGGTACGCGGGCGAGACCATTTCGGTGGGCATCGGACAGGGGGCGGTGGCGACCACGCCGGTACAATTGATGCGTGCGATTTCCGCTATCTCAATGGATGGCCGCATGGTCGTGCCCCACGTTGCCAGCCCCACCGGCCTGCCCTCAGAATACCTCGAGACCCATCACTATACAGACGTGACGAATATTCCGATCAATCCGGACGGCTTCAACCTCATCACGGATGCGATGGCGCGGGTTTTGTTGCCGGAAGGTACGGCACCGTCGGCGCATGTCCCCGGAGTCGATATCGCGGGAAAGACGGGCTCGGCACAGATCGTGTCGCTGGCGGTTCGAGCGCTGCACCAGAACAACGAAGCTCTCAATCAGAACGGATGGTTCGTGGGATTCACGCCCCGGCGCAATCCGGACATCATTGTCGCGGTGTTGTTCGAAGGCGGCGAGCACGGCAAACTGGCTGCCCGTCTGGCAACACAGGTAATCAAAGCATACGTCGACAAACAACGCCGGCAGCCCACTAAGGTCGCGAGTTCCGGAAAAGTGGATGTCGGGGCACTTTGGAATGCGGGGTCGGAAGCGGACGATGACCTCCACGGTGGCCATTTTGACATGGAGGTACCGAAGTCTCGTGCGCCGCTGGCGATGGCGGCGCCAGGGTTGCAGTAGCGCCGTCCTCCCGGCGGCTGTCATCTCGGGGAAACTCGGGAGCCGCCTGGATGCCGTCGCTACCTTGCAAGGTGGAGGAATCGGACTAGTAACCATCGGCGACCAATGACCAATGACTGACGACTAAACCCATGTCTCGCTACATCTCATTTCGTGATTTTGACTGGCTGCTTTTCACCTTTGTCCTGGTGATCTGCGGGCTTGGCGTGATGGAGATTCACAGCGCCACCACCCATACCAAGTTCGCGGGGGCGCATATCCGGCAGGTTTATTGGATACTGGGCGGCATTGCCGGCATGTTTCTGGTGAGTCTGGTGAACTACCAGAAGCTGCTCGATCGGGTGCACTGGCTCTATATTGCTGCCATCGTTTCCCTGATGAGCGTAATGCTCTTCGGTCAGAAATATCTGGGCGCCCGGCGCTGGGTCAAAATGCCCGGGGGAGCGCACTTTCAGCCTTCCGAGTGGGTGAAGCTGATTCTGATTCTGGCGGTAGCCAAATATTTCGCTGATCTGCACCAGCGCGAGCTCTCGTGGCCGGATTTCATCAAGGCGGGCGGGATTGTGCTGGTCCCCATGCTCATGGTGTTGCGGCAGCCCGACCTGGGCACCAGCCTCACCTACCTGCCGATCGCTATCGCCGGGCTGTTTCTGGGCGGGGTGCGTTTCAAGCAGGCGGCCATTGTGACCATAGCGACCGCCCTCCTGTTGCCGCTGGCGTGGCATGCTTTGAAGCCCTACCAGCGCGATCGTCTCACCAGTTTCATGCACCCGGAAGCCGACAGTCAAGGCTCGGGATACCAGGTAAACCAGTCGCTGATCGCGGTCGGCTCGGGCGGTATTTGGGGGAATTCGGAGGGTTCCCAGACCCATTTGGAGTTTCTGCCGGTCCCACAAACCGACTTTATCTTTGCCGCCTTCGCCGAGGAACATGGTTTTGTCGGTGCCCTGGCGGTAATGCTGTTATACTTTATAGTGCTGATGCGATTGACCCAGAACGCGCAAACGGCGCCCGACCGCGCTGGCACGTTCGTGGTAATGGGTGTGGTGGCGGTGCTTAGCTTCCATATCCTGGTCAATGTCGGCATGGTGGTTGGCTTTATGCCGGTCACCGGAATACCCTTGCCGTTGATGAGTTATGGCGGGTCTTCTGTCCTGTTTATGTTTCTGGCGTTGGGCATCGTAATGAATGTCCGCATGCGCCGTTTCGTGAACTGAAGCAGGAAGAGGAATGGCCGGGGGTGAGCCCGCGCTTGCCAGCCGCGCGGAAACAAGATTAATTACGATCGCCCTCGCGTAAAGAGGGCACACGCCGGCTAGAAAAGCAGTTAAAGCCGGGCAGGATCAAGCAAGGGCGCTGCCAGGCCGGTAACGGCCCCCTCAGAGTTGAGAGAGCGGTCACAAACCTGGCGAAGCGTAAATGCGATAAGTGCAAAAGATTCCTAAGCTTACGCAACGGATTCGGTCACGGAGAGAACTCCGGGGCCCGGGCTGTCCCTTGTCCAGGGCGGCTATCGCAGCGCTTGATCTTCCCAGACTTTTCCTGCCTTCCATCCGGTGATCCCGCAGCCGCCTGACGGCTCGGGACCGGAGTTCGCATGACTAGAGAATTATTTGTGTCTTCCACGCCTCACGAAACCAAAGTGGGGGTGGTCGAAGACGACCTACTTGCTGAAATTTACCTCGAACGCGAGAACGAATACACCCTGGCAGGTTCGATCTACAAAGGACGCGTCACTCGCGTTCTTCCCGGAATGCAATCCGCTTTCGTCGACATTGGCCTGGAGCGCGATGCCTTCCTCTATGTTTCTGACTTTATGGAGTTGGAAGATTCCGAGGACCTCGACGATGTTCCCACCAACCGGCCCGCAGCGGAGCGTTATCCGCAGCCTCAGGGGGAAGCGCCGGCTGGCGAGACCTTCGCCGCTCCTGTAGCGGCAGAATCACGACCGCAAGAACACTCGGAAGCAGGAGCGGAAAATCACCAGCCGCCGGCTTCCGGCGAGTCCCGTGACAACCGTGGCGGAATGCGCGGCCGTCGCCGCCGCCGAGGACGCCGCGGGGAGCGAATGCCAGAATCGAGGTTCGCCAGTCCGGCAACCGAAACACCGCGGGAGGCCCCTCGCATAGAGCGATCGGAACCGACCGAGCGTACAGAGCGTCCCGAACCGACTGAACGGCCCCAATTCTCGGAACGAGCAGGACGATCAGAACGGCCGCGACGGACGGAATCGTCCGAACGTTCCGAATACGGACCGCCGCCGGGATACCAGCCCATCATTCTGCCCGGAGAATCAATCTCCAAATATCGGCACGCACAGACCAGGCCTGCACCTGCGAGGGAAGTGTCTTCGCCTCCGGCGCAAGACCGTCCGGCTCCGCCGATCGCGGAAGTTTTCGCCGACGATGAGCCGATCTTTGCCGCAGCTTCAGCCACTCCGGCTGAACCCCAGCCTCGAGCTCAGGAGGAAGCCTCGGCGCAGCCTTACGAAGCGCCGAGCGAAAAAGCATCAAACGCCTGGGACCGCGAACAGCAGCGCCTGCACCAGATGAACGTGGCCGCGGTGTTCGGTGGTGAAGCGGCGGACGAAGACGACGAACACGATGCCGACGAAACAGATGACAAGCTGGTCGTCGTTGCCGAGCGTTTCGACCAAGCCACGCCGGCGGCTACCGCGGGCAGGGTCGTAGAAGAAGAGATCGAAGAAGAAGAGGCCGATCTGGCCCACTACGTCGAGGAACTCGAGGAAGATGCTGCCTTCGAGGAACTCGAAGAGGAAACCCATGCTGCGGGAGAACACGAGCAGCCGGCGCGGGAAATCGCGGCCTCTGCGGAACCCGCCTCAGGGGATGCGCTGCCGTTCTCCTCGGAACCGGTGTCTCCGGAAGAGATTGACGTAGCGTCGGCGGACGAGGTCGACGAAGAGGCAGAAGACGAGGCCGAACTCGATGAAGCCCAGGCCGAAGCGGAAGCAGCATTAGCCGCCGAAGCCGGGGGAGTAGGAATGACGGAAGCCCGCGCCGAAGTTCGCGCGCCGGCCGGAACCGCTGGCTACACCCAGCGCGTGCCGCGTCCGGGATACGATCGCCGGCCCCAGCGCGGCGGCCGCCGCGGCGGTGGTGGTGGACGCCGCTCCCGCAGCAACGAGCAGCGAAATATTCCACTGATCACCGACCTGCTGAAGGAAGGGCAGGAGATCCTGGTCCAGATCGCGAAAGAACCCATCGGCAAAAAGGGCGCACGCATTACCAGTCACATTGCGCTGCCCGGCCGCTTCCTGGTCTACATGCCAACAGTGAATCACACGGGCGTGTCGCGGAAGATCGCTTCGGAAGAAGAGCGCCAGCGCCTCAAGCGCATCATTCAGAGTGAACGTGAGAACGGGCACGGTGGATTTATCGTCCGCACCGCGGCCATGAATGCCGCGGAAGAAGATCTTCGCGCCGACATCCGTTTCCTAAAGGGTCTATGGGCCGAGATCAAGTCCCGAGCAGACGCCGGGAAAGGCCCCACGCTCATCTATCACGATCTCAACGTGGTCGAACGGGTGCTGCGCGACCAAGTCACCTCTGACTTCTCCGCCATCTGGGTCGACAGCGACGAGGAGTACGAACGTATCCTGCGCTTCGCCAACCGTTTCCAACCCGCGCTGGTCAAGCGGGTCAAACTCTATACCAAAGAAACACCGCTCTATGAGCAGTTCGGCCTGAGCGAAGAAATCAACAAAGCGCTCAAGTCGAAAGTCTGGCTGAAGAGTGGCGGCTACATCGTCATCAACCAGACCGAGGCGCTGGTCGCCATCGACGTGAACACCGGCAAATATGTGGGCAAGACGACGCGTCTCGAGGACACCATCGTCAAGACCAACGTAGACGCGATCAAGGAAATCGTGCGCCAGATACGTCTGCGCGATCTGGGCGGCATTATCGTAATCGACTTCATCGACATGGATGAACGCCGCAATCGTCAGAAAGTCATGCAGGCGCTGGAAGAGGCGTTGCGCAGCGACCGGGCGCCCTCGAAAGTCTTGCAGTTTAACGACTTCGGACTGGTGGCCATCACCCGTAAACGAGTGAAGCAGTCACTCGAGCGGACTATCGGGACGCCATGTCCCTATTGCCAATCCACCGGCTTCGTGAAATCGGTGACCACGGTCTGCAACGAAATCTATCTCGAGATGCGCAAGATCGCCAAACATCTGGAGCACGCGGACGTGATGCTGCGAGTAAATCCCGACGTCGCCAAGGCGCTCAAAGGCAACAACGGCCGCGCGCTGATCGAGATGGAAGAGATGACCAAAAAGACCGTGATCGTAAAAAGCGATCCGGCGTTGCACCAGGAGCAGTTTGATATCAACTGAGCTCCTAGCTTCTGGCTGCTAGCTAATTCCTTCAATTCCGAACGGAGGACGGGCGTCCGCGCCCGTCGCTGGGCCGTCCTTCTCGGCGTTAACGCCAGGCGCGACCAGAATGGGTCCGTGAAGAACAGCAAATCGAGGTACGGGCAACCGCAGCGTCCAATTCTCAATCAAAATAGTGCGGTCTAGATTCAGTCAGGAGGGCTGCTTGAAACTACAACGCCTTAAAGGACTTGCAGTAACCGCAGTTATGACAACGGCTTTAGGCACGGCCATGCTGGTGACCGTCCCACAGTCGTACGGCGACGACCATGCGAAGTGCCAGCGCCAGATTGAGCGTGCGGAATCGAAGCTCGACGAGGCGATTCGCAAGCACGGCGAACACAGCCACCAGGCGGAGCAGCGGCGGCGTGATTTAAACGCTGAGCGCGAACGCTGCTGGAATGCGTACCACGGATGGTGGAACGGACACGACCATCAATGGCACACCGATCGCGACTGGGAAGATCGTCACTAAAGGCACGATCTTTTCGATTGCGAGTAATCGATACCAAGTGGGCCAATCGCCCGGTGTGCAAATCGATGGACGGCCCCCAACTCCGGTTCGGGGCCTTTTATAGTTTGTGATCCCTCACCGGCTTACCGCGGTCGGCGGTACTCGGCGTCGAACACGGTTTCCCATGTCTTGCCCGCATGGCGTGAAATTTCAATTACCTGATGCACCCACCGCCTGGCCAAGGAGTGAGCGTCGTGCGATCCAGGTGCGACTCGCCGTCGGGGGCGGGATTTCGCTCTGAAAGGGACGCCGCCGTCTTGCAATTCTTCAATCGGCTGGTTCTCTTTGATCAGTCCGGCGTCGATTACCCAAAGCTGCTTCCACTGCTTTTTGGTTCTCTGGTCGTAGAACAAGCTTCACCCTCGCCAGTGCCGTCCGCTTCCCGCCAGTTTTCCACGATGGCGCATCCGCCCACAATCTTTTCGTAACCACGTCAGTGCCGTTCCGTGTGTCGTCGTGATTGTCGTAGACGTCCCAAGTGCCGATCCAGAAGTCTAGCTTGTGGTAATCGGGATCGCTTTCGCAGGGATGGGGTGTGGGCAGTGCAGGCTTGCTAGCGGTTAATTGCACGCAAAGAGACGTGGCTGTAGTGAGAGAAAGGAACAAGACCGCCATACCGTCCCGGATTCGCATGCCGCCTCCCGTGTCAGAAACACAGACGAGTGAGGCGGCGGAACGTCACCGTCGTGGCTAGCTCTTGCTGCGGCCGGCGATCATGAGTCCGGCTCCGACCACCAGCATCACGGCACTAATGGCAGGCGCAACTTTTTGGCTCTCATGGGTCTGAATACCAATGTCGACGTCGCCCGCCTTGATGCCGTGATTTTCAGAATGAGGAATGGCCACGAAAAACGAAAGGATTCCCAGGATCATCACCGCCAGCCCCACTACAAATAGAGCCTTCATTCAAAGCCTCCAGAGTGCAAATTGGTGCATGGACCCGAGCGTCCGTCGAGCTGGTTCAGATGAGGACAGGGGCAGACGGGATGCCTCTTACCCTCGATGATCGGCAAAGTTCCGGGCAAACTCCACCAAGCTGCGGAGCGCGATTCCGGAGGGACCCTTGGCGATCCAGGGCTTCTGTTCCTCGGTCCATGCGGTACCCGCGATATCGAGGTGCAGCCAGGGGGTATCCTCGGCGAACTCTTTGAGGAACATGGCCGCAGTGATGGCGCCGCCGTAGCGTCCGCCGGAGTTGACCATGTCGGCAATGTTGGAGCGAATGACCTCCTTGTATTCATCGTCGAGCGGCATGCGCCACATTTTCTCGCCGGCCTTATCGAGCGCCTGACTGAAGCGGTCGTACATGGCGTCATCGTTGGCGAAGATGCCGGCATTGATGGCGCCGAGTGCAACTACGACCGCGCCGGTGAGCGTGGCCGCGTCGATAAGATGCGTGCAACCGAGTTGACGTGCGTAGTAGAGGCCGTCGGCCAGGACCAGGCGGCCTTCAGCGTCGGTATTGATGATCTCGATCGATTTCCCGGACATGGCAATCTGCACGTCGCCCGGCTTTTGCGCCTTGCCCGACGGCATATTTTCTGTGGCCAAAACGATGGCCGTGATTTTCAACTTGGGCTTGAGCAGAGCAATGGCGCGCATGGCGCCGATCATAGTGGCCCCGCCGGCCATGTCGTACTTCATCTTTTCCATACCGTCGCTCGGCTTGATCGAAATGCCGCCGGTGTCGAAGGTGATGCCTTTTCCGACCAACCCCAATACCGGCTTTTCGGGAGCGCCCGCGGGTTCGTAGCGCAGGACAATCAGAGTGGGCGGTTCGTCGGAACCCTGGGCAACGCTCCAGAAAGCTCCCATCTTGAGTTCCTTGATTTTGTCCGCGCCGTAGACGTCGCATTTCAATCCTACTTCCGCGGCCATTTTTTTCGCCCGATCAGCCAGGATCGTCGGCGTCATTCGATTGGAAGGCTCGTTGACCAGGTCGCGTGTAAAATTCTGCGATTCGCCGATGACGCGGGCATCGTCCACGGCCGTTTGCAGCCTGGCCGGATCGCCGCGAGCGACGACGGTCAGCGCGTCGATCTTCTGGTCTTTGCGGTCACTCTTGTAGTAGTCGGGATCGAAGTTGCCGACAAAGGCGCCTTCTATGATCGCCTTTACCGCTTCGTCGGTTTTCAGTCCGGCTTCCGGTGCCAGAATGGCGAAGCTACGCAGGCCCTTCGATTTGAGCGTACGCACGGCAGCGCCGGCCAGGCGGCGCAGGTCGAATGCAGAAAAGTTCGCGGCTTTGCCTCCACCAAGAAGCAACAGCCGCTTGGCTTTCAGTTTCGCCGGCCGATGCAGCAGCGTTGCTTCGAAAGCCTTGCCGGTGACTTCACCGCCGGCGATCACGTCAGCGACTGCATCCTTGACGGTGGCGTCGGAGGTTTCAATCAAGAGTTGCGGCTTGTCTTTTTCGGCGCGATTTTTTTCCGCTTTGTCGAGCACGATCGCGACCAGGCATTCGGTTTCTACTTCGGCGGGATTGGAGAGCGAAAGAATAGTTTTCATGATTGTATGATTCTAGTATCGTCGGCGGGAAGGGAATTACACAAGAGCTCGCTGGCAATCAAAGCACGACCACAGTGATTCCCAGGTTCCGTCTGCCCAGATCGGCGTCAGCTTTCAGTTCGGGCCGGGCCGTGATAAGCGTCCACGCCTGCTCGTCCGATTTCGCCCAGTTCTCGCCGAAAATGCAGCCACGAATCTCGCCTCGGCCGGCCATCTCAGTTAGACGTCTTTGCGCCGCGACGCGAATTTCTCCACCCGCTCCGCTTGATCCGTAACCGTGGATCAGCTTTATAACCCCGCATCCCGCTTGACGAGCGCGCGCTAGTCCGCGCTCCAGTTGTTGCAATGCTTCGAGGACCGTTGGCATCCCGGCTTTGAGGTTTATGGTTTTGATAGCGGCCTCTGTTGCTCGGCTCTTGCGAAAGGAATCTTGAGCTACCCTTCAGTCACGCCGCCGCCAAAGAACGCCTGATTACCTCGCGGCTCGGTCCGGAAGAATCGTGAACTTCTTCCGTCCGCCGATCCGGTATGTCTCAAAATCGTCGCGGTCGATGGTAAGGATCAAACTCAAAGACTCGCGGGCGGCCAGGTGAACAAGGGTAGCGTGGGCGAAGTCCATGGGCCGTTCGCGGTATTGAACCATCAAAGCCTGAAGCGTGGGTAAATCAGAATCGTCTACCGGCCGTACCGTCACCGCGCCCGATCGGACGAAATTCCAGGCTTTCCCAATGTTGTGCGCGCTCCTGCCAATCAAATGGAATAGTTCGGTGAGAACGGCCTCAGTAGTGAACAACGGTATGCGTACAGATTGCAATGCCTCCAGACAAGCGGAATGCCAGGACTCGTCAGCCTCTACGATGGCGAGAATGGCTCCGGTATCAATCAGCGCGGCGGGAGGCATTGGATTCCTTGGCGTGCTTCTCCCGGATAACTTCCCGGACAAGTTCACTGGCCCTTTGCGAGCGGGTTGAGTCTCCGCCTCGAATTGTTCCCACCGCTGCCATCACCCTCCGCCGTATCGTTGCCTGCTCCTTTTCGTCGCCATTGCGCGCCTTGCGCTGCTCCTGCAGCCAATCCGCTGTAATCAGCTCCAGCAGTTGGGCCAGGGACGTGCCTTGCCGCCGGGCTTCACTCTCCAGTTCGGCTTTCTTTTGGGCGGAAATGCGCCAGCTATAGACCTGGTTTTTCATGCACTACACTGTAGTGCATAAGGCGAATGAAATCAAACTGCGCGCCGTACAGTTCCTCCCCCACCCCCGCGCGCAGCCCAGAGTTCTGCCGTACGGTTCCTCGCTCGGATCCTCCCCAACTCCTGTCATCCCAGCGCAGTCGAGGGATCTGCTTTCCGCCGGAACGCAATCTGGGCCGTTCGTGGCCTGGGAATTCCACCCTCAAGATGACGATGGCACCGTGGACCGCCGTCCACACTGTGTTTCGCAACCGACACTTTACGAACGTCCGGCGATCCCTAACCCGCGCCTAATCAGTGCCTTCTGCGATGGCTGCGTTCGTGCGATCTCTCTCGACGGGCAGCGACCCAGGAGGAAAATATGACGCAACTTAACTTGTCCGGAAGGCAGTCAAGCAATACGCAGCAGAAACCGACTGCAGAACACGCAGATGAATCGATCAAGAACCAAACCGTGGGCGCGCTGGGAGCGCTTGCGATGTTTGCCGCAGTCATCGTCATTGGCAGCTGCTCCCGAAGCAGCAAGCCGGTAGCGGTGCAGCAACCCATGCAACCAACTCCGCAGGCCTCGATGCCGGCCCCCGCGGTTCCGGTTCCTCCTCCTCCCACGCCTGTCGTGGCGAAGACCAGGAAACACCGGGCCGCCATGCTTTCTTACGTCAACAAAGAGTACGGACTTTCATTCAACTTTCCACGAAACTATCAGCTGAAGACCAAACTCGAAACCCCCGTCGAGGCCGAGGTCGAGAACAAGACCGGTGGTCGAACGCAAGTGGTTTCCAGAACGACCGAGCCGTTGCAGATGAATTTTGTCCATTCTGGTGGAGTGGCGCTAGCAGCCGTCGAAATGCCTGGCAACTCGTATCCCGGAACGGACTTCAAGTCTGCTGTCGTAAATGTCAGCGTGAATCCGGGCATGACCGCCGAAGCATGCGCCCGGGCTGCGCTTCCTGAACCGAGCACAGCGGACGTGTCAACACCGGCGAAGATCGAGCCAGTAAAGTTTGGCGCGATTGAGTTCCACGAAGTTGAAAACTCCGCCGCCACGACGAAACAAGGAGACGCAAAGTACTACCACGCCTTCAACAACGGGGCTTGCTATGAATTTGCGCTGGGGATTGCCACCGACGCCGAGGGTGACGGCAACCTGGAGAAAATCACGCCGATAGATCGCGACATGGTGTTTGCCAAGCTGGAAAAGATTCTGGCCACGGTAAAACTTCTGCCTGCCATGATGCCGGAAACCCAGGCTACAGTTCCGGCGGTAGCCGCTACCACGCCGGCTGACTCTTCAAATACAGCACCGCATGAGGTGGCCGCGCCAAATTTCTAGCCTGGGGGCGAATCCACGACGGAATTACCTGGACTGCCAGCACTCGATGGCGGTCCAGGTTTTTGAATGCCTGGCGACTGATAGGTCTTGAATCCGGCGCGCTGCATGCCGCGCATTGCCTCTGCGTTTTTCATAAACGTATCCCAGACAAAGCCGGTACGAGCATTTTCCGCCATGAGCAAAGTGATTCCGGTATCGATTGCGACCACATCGTTGTCGTACCAGCCTTTCAGCGGGTTAAAGGCGTTCACGAATCCGTACGTATTCCAGGCCATCGGGTAACGATTCTTTATGTTGCGCAGCACGCGCATGACCGGTTGGGGCAGAAATGGCAGGGAACCGCCGGCCGCGCTGGGAACCACGGTGCCGTCGATGGGGCCCATCGCAGGGGGGCCACCCCAAACTACATAACCCGTTTCCGAATCCGAAGCCGTGATGCCCCAGAGATCATCGCTGTAGTCGGGAAACTGTTTTCCGAGTTCAAGGCAGAAGCGGCGATGTACATCTGTGGCAATCGCGGAGTTCTGAAAATAATCCGCGTAACGGTCGCGCTTGCCGCGGAAATCGAACCAGGCCTGCGAATACTGATGTACGAACAGGGGAGCGAACGAACCGATGTAACGCAGACCGTCATATTCAAAAACGTTTCGCTTCCACGCATCCCAGGTTTCCGGCTTGAGCGGATGCGACGAAGAGCCCATACCCAGCAGATACATCATCATCAGCTCGCTGTAATAATCCCAGCGATAGGGCAGGAATCCGACTTCGGGAAGCCAACCGTGAGGCAGCAGAGTCGTGTCTTCTGAGAGCCATGTCCAGTCCACGCGATCGAAGATGGCGCGGGACAGGTCGCGAATTTCGGAATTTTCGAAATGCTGCCGGCAGCACAGGATACCGCAGAGCAGAATGGCAGTGTCCACCGACGAGATTTCCGAATCCCACAGCCTCTCGCCGGTGTTGACGTTTGCGAAGTGATAGAAAAATCCCCGATGGTGCGGCAGGGTCTTCCAAAGGAAACGCAAAGAATTGAGAACGCGAGTGCGCGCTTCGTTCAGCGAAATAAAACCGCGCTTCTCCCCAATGCAGATCGCTGACAGACCAAAGCCGGTGGCTGCGATGCTGGCGACTACGGCGTTGTCGGTAGACGCTTTCCGTGCATTGCACCGGTCCTTGACCAGCCCCGTCTGGGGGCTCGCTTGCTCCCAGAAGAAGCAAAGGGTGGTTCTCTCCAGGTCGTCGAGGAACTGGTCATCGTCCGGCGAAAGATAGGTCTTGACCGGAGGAGGCGCGGGCCGGGCGTGCTGCTCGGGCGCTGGTGGCAAGAAAGAAGCGAACCCCGGTTCGGCGTAGGGCAGGCAAATCCCCAGGCTGGCCATCCGTCTGAGAAATTCCCGGCGGGAACGGACTATGGGGCCAAACTTCCTCTCATCCACTACTCAAATCTAAACGATCCGGCCCTTAGGAACGATGCCGGAGCACAAACTAGGGTAACAGGGATGGTTACACCGGGTGAGAGTAAAGACCTTGACGAAAGATAGTGCGAGACTAAAAAATCTGGTCTGGAAGCGGGCGTCGTAGAATATCAGTAAGGTGGCAGGATGACGGGAAAGCGGAGGCTAGTCTCGTGGACAGGAGCATTTGTCGTGGCGGGTGTGATTATCGCCGCGTACCTGCTGACCCGTCCGCACACCCGGCCTATGACATTGAGTGGCGCAGTGGTCAAGCGGGACGCCGATCCAACCAAGGAACTGCCGCTGGCCGACGTCGAAGTTAAGGCGCTCTATCATGACGCGGTGATCGGCGAGGGTAAGTCGGATGCCTCGGGCGCCTACACGGTCCTGTTGCGCAATCGGATCTGGATCGGTCGCCCGGTCACGCTCCAACTTCGGCATGCCGATTACCAGCCGCTGGACCTGAAAGAGTTCGTGGGCGACAAACTCTATGTGGCCCGCATGGTGGCCCTGCCGCACGAGGTAAACCCCGCCAATCGTCCCGCTGTCGTGGTGTCGAACGTCCTGGCCCGGTATTCGATCAAGACTACCAACACGGCCAATGTGGGCAGCGCAGTCAAGACCTTCGAAGTTGCGAACACCGGTAATGTGCCTTGCCGTAAACAGCCTCCCTGCTCGCCCGACGGGAAATGGAAGGCGGCGATGGGTTCGGCGTCGCTCGACGCCGGCGAGGGAAATGAGTTTCGCAACGCTCGCACGTCATGCATCGCAGGGCCTTGTCCATTTACCAAGATCGAAGCGGAAGGTTTCTTACAAGGCGGCCGCGAGGTGAGAGTATCGGCCCGGAACTGGTCGGACACGGCGACCTTCCTGCTGGAGGCTGAAGTATTTCGGCCCATGGTCAGCGACATGGTGCGGACATCCCATCCCGTGATTTTTGGCCAGGCGCTGAACTTTACCGTGCCCGGCTCGGCGGAAGGGGTCAGCATCCTGGCTGAGATCAATGGAGCTACCATCACTTTCCCCTTCGGACCGAATCTTTACTTGAGCTGGGCCGACTGCAACGCGCGGGTGAATAGAGATCAGACGAAAGTCTATCGCTGCGAACTGAAGCCCGGATATAAGTTTCCGTAACCTTCCCTATTCAAACCCTTCAACCGAAAGCCCCGCCCTTTAAGCCGCGAAGGACGGGGCACCGTACGAGGGAGCCAACCGCCTAGTGATCGTCGTGTTGGTCAAAGTGGAACAAGTCGAACAGATCGCCGAGTGCCGGACTGTTCAGCGGGACATAGGGATTGTCGGGCGTAGCCACCGGGTTCGGGAAATTGTCCCGGCTCCGATTGGTCAACGGTTTCAAATGCCAGTTGCGCTCGATGAATTTTAGAATCGAGACGTGATCGGCATAGGTGTGGCTGATGTGGCCGCCTTGGGTGAAAGGCGAGACCACGATCAAGGGAATGCGCGGGCCGTCGCCGAAGAAGTCGACAGGCTGAATGTAGCCCGAGTCATAGTAACCACCCCCTTCGTCGAAGGTGATGATAAACGCCGTCGTTTCCATCAGATCAGGATTGGCTTTCAAGTGATCGTAGATGTTCTCCACCATGCCCTCGAAGAGGTCCAACTTCGAAGATGCCGGGTGGCCGTCGATCAAACCGTCAGGCTTGACGTAGGACACTGAAGGCAAATCGCCATTGTCGATGGCGGCGAAGAAATCCGTTGCATCCTTTATGTGTGCGGCCCGTTGTGCCGAGTCGCCCATGATCGCCGTAGCATAGGACTCGAAGTTGCAGATGTTGCAGTAGGCCCGGCCAATCTGCACCAGCGGGCTCGGGTTTGTCATGCTGGAACTCTACGGCGGCGTTGTACGCACCACCGTAGTAGGCCCAGGAGATTTGCTTCTCGTTGAGCGCTTCGCCGATCGTGCGGACGTTAACCGGCGGTATCGAATCCCCGCTGGTGATGCCGGCGGTATCCACCGTGCCATCGGGAAGGAAGCCGGGCGAGTCGTTGTTGATCATGTAGAAATGTTTGGGTTGGCAATTCGGATCAGGATGATAAGGGAGAGAGTGCAGGTACTGCAGGATCGGCTTGACGCCCGGTTGAGAGGCATCGCCGCACTCGGTGAAGTTGCCGTCGAACCCCAAGTCCACGGTATAGACGTCGTCGGTGCCGGGTTGCGGATTGGGGTTGGCAATGTGTGACGGCGTGGTTGGGTTCCCGTTTCCGTCGCTCCAGAAAAATGCGTCGCCGGTGCCGAGCATCACGTGGTTGGCGCCGGTTCCGCCTAGGAACGCTTGATGGAAATTGTCGCTCATCGAGAATTGATCAGCCAGGCGCTTCAGAACGGGGACGTCGCCCGCCAGCACGTTATAGAACGCCATGGAATTGCCGCCGCCATTGTCGTCGATCGCCGGTGGATTGGTGGCGGGATCAATAATGTTGGTGTAGTTGGTGATCACGAAGGGATAAAGATCGCTCAAGCAGCCCGAAGGGTTCTGCCGCGTGGCGTTCTTGATGTTGCAGTCTGACTGTTGCCACATCTCGAAGAGCCGGTGGGTTGTATCCCCGGTGTAGAAATCGTACGGCAGGCTTTTTCCTTTGAGTGGAAACGGCCCGTTCGGCAGAGAGTTGAGATTCGCAACCCGGGTATCCGGATCGGGCAGAAAAAAGGTCTGGGTGAACTGGCTGGCAGCGCCCGTGGTCAGGAGGTTGAGATCGTCGGCATCGAGCGATGGCTCGACAGCGGCCAACAATGATGCTGGCGTTCCCGCAGGAAAGGTCGGCGCGACCGGCGCAAAGTTCAAGGTCGGCTGGGGCAGGGTCCGGTACCGCACTTTCTCGTTCCTATCTAAACTGATGAAGTATTACGTCTTAAATCGAGGCACAGCCTGGAATTGCGCCGCTTTCGAAAAATTCCAGCCCGGTGAACCGTTGGCATTGATAATGCCTTCTGACAACAGGTTCTGGACCGAGTCTCTCCCTTGCGGCAGATAGGTCGCGAAGACGTGATCGAAGGTGCGGTTCTCGCCGATCAGAACGATGACGTGCTTAATCGGGGTTGCGGTCTTCTGATGCCGGTGCTTTGGCTCGAGGCAGGGGTGGCGATCGATAGCAGCGCGATCAGGACTGATCCGAAGGTCGCGCGTTGCAGCCAGCTTTTTAGAACGATAGGCAGTAACATTCTCTCCTCCAATTTCGAGTGGACCCAACTGTTTCGTCGGGCAATGAGGAAAGGTTATTGAGCTTTGGTGACAGCATCGTTAACGTGGGATGAATGTTTGAGCAAGTGGGCGGAAGCGTGAGACCGGTGGCGCATTTTTTCCACCGTTAGTCTTCAAAAAAAAGTCCAAAGCCGAAACACTGCGGAGTTGTGTGCTGGATTTGTGTACTAAGAAAGGTGGAAATTCCTCCCGCCCCGGCAGAACCGCTAACGTCCTTTGCGCGAGCGGTTAACGGCTTCTCTCGCCTCTTTGTCGGCGGTGCGACGGCGTTCAGTTTCGCGCTTGTCCCATAGTTGTTTGCCCTTGGCCAGGGCGAGTTCAACCTTCACTCTACCGTTCTTGAAGTACATCCGGGTGGGGATCAGGGTCAGACCCTTCTGCTGGGTTTTGCCAATGAGCTTGCGAATTTCTTCTTTGTGGACGAGCAGCTTGCGGGTGCGCAAGGGCGCGTGGTTGAAAATGTTGCCGTGGTCGTAGGGGCCGATGTGGCAGTTGAGCAGCCAGAGTTCGCCATCTTTCAGCAGCCCGTAGGCGTCTTTGAGGTTGGCGCGTCCGTCGCGGACCGACTTGACTTCCGTCCCAGTCAGGGCAACCCCGGTCTCGAATTTTTCGAGCAGGAAATAGTTATGGGAGGCGACCCGGTTGACCGCGGCATCGCGCTGGCCGGCGGCAGTGGGGTCGCGGCGAGGGTTCTTCTCCGGATTCGGCTTGGTTTGGTGCGAGGTTGGGCGGGCCATGAGTAACTAGGTTATCTCATAAGGGGGATGGGGGCGCGAGCGTCCTCGCTCCTGCGGGGCTGATAGACGGTCGAGGGGTTCCGTGCATCTAGTGATTGAGGGAGTCATTGGTCGGCATTGGGGTTGTCAAGGGTCCGGAGAGTCGCACCCAGCCCGAGCGCGACGCTCGTGCCCAAATTGGTAACGTCGTTGGGACTAAGCCTAATGAGTAACTGCTACCAGAGCAGTCACTTCCACGGCTGAGGGCCGATGCTATAATCAGCCAGCTTACTTCTCAAATCAGCGCATTTTCAGCGGCCTAGCCCGGGGTTTTGGCCGATCCCCGAGGGAAGACTGCCTGCGAGGGACCAGTGAAGACACGCCTGATTCGCCCGGCAGCAATCGCGTTGCTCGTCGTGGCGGTGACCCTGCCGATCGGCGCCGCCGACAGCGCCAAATCGTTATACAACAAAGGCAAAGACGCCGAAGCTCGCCAGAACTATGAAGCTGCCTTCGATTTTTACAAGCAGGCCTACGAGCAGAAACCCAGAGATTTAGCCTATCGAGCTTCCTACGAGCGGACCCGGTTTCTGGCTGCGGCTTCGCATGTGCATCGCGGCCAATTATTGCGGGAGGCGGGCAAACTCCAGGAAGCCCTGGCCGAGTTCCAGAAAGCTGGCGAGATCGATTCCTCAAGTTTCATCGCACAACAGGAAATCCGGCGTACCCAGAAGTTAATTATTGATGCGGGCAGTGCGCCTCCGCCAAGTTCCGTGGAACGGCCGCCGACGGGCCTGCAAAAGCGAGTGCAGGAAGCGCAGGGACCGGTCGATCTGGCCGCCATCTCGAATGTTCCTATCACCCTCAAGCTCACCGAAGATACCAAGGTTATCTACGAGACCGTGGGCAAGCTGGCGGGTATCAATGTGTTGTTCGACCCGGATTACACTTCGCGACGGATCAAGATCGAGTTGAACGGGGTCACGTTGCAGGAAGCGCTCGAGATCATCGCACTGGAATCGAAAACATTCTGGCGGCCAGTGACGCCGAATACGATCTTCGTCGCTTCGGACAACCCGGCTAAGCGCAAGGAAATTGAACAGAGCGTCATCAAGACGTTCTATCTGGCCAACCTGTCACAGCCAACGGAATTGCAGGATGTGGTCAACGCACTACGGCAAATTCTGGAAATCTCCCGCATCCAGCCTCTGCCTTCGCAGGGCGCGCTGGTAGTGCGCGGGACCCCCGATCAGATCGCGCTGGCAGAAAAATTAGTGGGTGATCTGGATAAGGCGCGTCCGGAAGTGATCGTAGACGTGGCGATCATGCAGGTGAGCCGCGACAAGACGCGGAATCTGGGAATCAGTCCGCCGACCAGCGCTACGGTCGCCTTGCAGAACAATCTCAATACAACCACCAACAATGGTACGTCCACGAACAACAGCACCGGTACAAGCACTTCGGGGACCGCGAATCAGGTCAATCTGAACCGCCTGGGAAACCTGAATGCGACCGATTTTACAGTCACGATTCCTTCGGCCACGGCCACAGCCCTGTTCAGCGACAGCAGTACCAAGCTGATCCAGAACCCGCAGATTCGCGCGGTCGATGGGCAAAAGGCGTCACTCAAGATTGGCGACCGGGTTCCCATCGCAACCGGGTCATTCCAGCCCGGCATCGGCGGCGTGGGCATCAATCCCCTGGTAAATACCCAATTTCAATATCTTGATGTCGGCGTAAACATTGATATTACCCCCAAGGTGCATGCCGGCCGCGAAGTCACGTTGAAAATCGCGATGGATATTTCCTCGGTGACTGGGCAATCAAATATTGGGGGCATCAGCCAGCCGGTGATCGGCCAGCGGAAAATCGAACATGAAATCCGCCTGAAAGAAGGTGAAGTAAATATCCTGGGTGGAATTTTGGAAGACCAGGATATCCGTTCCTTGAACGGCATTCCAGGGCTGTCGCAGATTCCAATTCTGAAATACTTGTTCTCGCAGAGCAACGTCGAGCATAAGGAAAACGAAATTGTCTTCGCCCTGATTCCGCACATTATCCGGGCACGCGATGTGACCGACATCAATGAAAAGGCTTTGGAGGTCGGCACCGCCTCGGCCATCGAGTTGCGGCGCGCCAGCCAGGCCCCGCCGCCCGCGCTGCCGGGGAACGAGGCAACACCTTCGGCCGTGCAGGCTCCGATGCCGACGCCGCCCTCGCAACCCGCTCCCCAGCCGTCTGCCGGCGCGGCCAGTTTTGTCTTCGATCCGGCCAGCATGACCCAAGCGACCGGCTCCACTTTCGCGATCAATGTGCTGCTCAAGGGGGCGCAGAATGTATATTCCGTGCCCTTGCAGGTGAGTTACGATCCCAAGGTTTTGCAAGTGGTGAACGTCTCGAACGGCGGCCTGCTTTCGCAGGATGGCCAGCCGGTCGCGCTGGTGCATCGCGACGACGACACGACGGGAGCGCTGCAGATCACCGCCACTCGGCCACCGGGAGCGGTCGGCATCTCCGGGCAGGGCTCCGTAGTCACTCTGACCTTCCTGGCCAAGGGGAGCGGACAGTCGACTCTGGCCATCTCGAAAGGCGGAGCGCGTGATCCAGCGATGCAGGCCGTGCCCGTGGCTGGGGCTGTGGCCACGGTCACAGTGCAGTAGCCGATGTTCTTTGCCGCCTTTGCGTTCTTTGCGGTCAACCGCTCTTGACCGCAACGCTGGCGATAGACGCAGAAGAGCTACTCCGGAAACCCTTAAAGTCCATGCCGTTTTCGACGATAATAGTCTAATGAAGTCCGTTGCCCTGAAACCGGCTTCCGCACGCGGTCCGCTCGGGTTTACGCTCATTGAATTGATCGTGGCCACTGCCATCCTGGTGATCTTGACCGGGCTGGCTGTGCCGATGGCTCGGGTGGCGATCAAACGCGAGAAAGAGCGCGAGCTGCGCAGCGCTCTCTGGGAGTTGCGCGATGCCATCGACCGCTACAAGGACGCCGCCGATCGCAACGCATTTCAGATCAAGGTGGGCACCGAAGGATATCCGCCAGACCTGGATACTCTGGTGAAAGGTGTTGATGTTGGCGGAAAGAAGGTGCGCTTCCTGCGCCGGATTCCCGAGGACCCGATGACCGCCGGAACGGAATGGGGCATGCGCTCCATGCAGGACGATCCCGATTCGGATTCCTGGGGCGGACAGAACGTGTTTGACGTGTTTACCAAGGCCCAAGGTACGGGGCTCGATGGTACGGAATACAAGACCTGGTAATGGCAAAGCTCAGAAACAGGCGGGATCGCGGCTTCACCCTGATCGAACTGATGATCGTCATCAGCATGATTCTGATCCTGGTGTCGATCTCGATTCCAGCCTACAACCAGTCGATCCTGCGAGCCAAGGAGTCGGTACTGAGGCAGGATTTGTTCGAACTGCGTTCGCTCATTTCGCAATACACGCTGGACAAGCAAAAGGCGCCCCAGTCGCTCGACGACTTGGTGCAAGCGGGATATATCAAGCAGATCCCGAATGATCCGATGACCGGCAGCAACAGCAGTTGGACGGTTGATCAGGAAGATACAGTGATGTCGGTGGATCAGCAGGACCCCGGCATCAGCGACGTGCACAGCGGGGCGGGAGGCACGTCGAGCGACGGGACTGCTTACAGCAGCTGGTAGGGCGTCGTATCTCGGGATGGCGATGGTCGGTGTGGTCGCGGGCCAACCCGTCCGCGGTTTTTAAGTTGACCTTCTGCTTTCGGGGAGCGCACGCAGCCACACAACACCAGACCCAACCAGGCCGCGCCATTTGAACAGTTCCCTGTCAGGCACTAACATCTAGCCATGCCGGTTGAAACCGAAATCTCTTCCTCAGCCTACGCTCCTATTCGTGCGCCGCATGGAACCTCGATCACATGCAAAGGCTGGCAGCAGGAAGCCGCCATGCGCATGTTGATGAATAACCTTGACGAGGAAGTCGCGGAACGGCCGAAAGATCTGGTCGTCTATGGCGGTACGGGACGGGCGGCTCGGAGCTGGCGGGCGTATCACGCCATTGTGGCGTCGCTTAAGAGTCTTGAAAATGACGAAACGCTACTAGTCCAGTCCGGCAACCCGGTGGGCGTGTTCAAGACCCACGAGTATGCGCCGCGAGTGCTGATCGCGAATTCCAACCTGGTCGGGCACTGGTCCAATTGGGAAAAATTTAACGAACTGGAGCGGGTCGGCCTAATGATGTACGGCCAGATGACCGCAGGCTCATGGATCTACATTGGTTCGCAGGGAATTGTGCAGGGGACGTTCGAGACCTTTTCGGCGGCCGGGGAAAAACATTTCGCCGGCGATCTCGCGGGCCGCCTTATCGTCAGTGGCGGTATGGGCGGCATGGGCGGCGCGCAACCGCTGGCTGCGACCATGACCGGCGCGGCATTTCTTGGAATAGACGTCGATGCCGAGCGCATCAAGAAGCGGCTGAAGACCGGGTACTGCGACTTCATGGTCACAACCCTCGACGAGGCGTTACGCATTCTGAAAAATGCAGTGCGCAAAAAAGAAAATGTTTCCGTCGGGCTGGTGGGGAATTGCGCAGATATTATTCCGGAATTGGCCGAGCGCGGCGTGCTGCCGGATATCTTGACGGACCAGACCTCGGCGCACGATCCGCTGAATGGATATGTGCCGCATGGAATGACGCTGTCGGAAGCACTCGAACTTCGCCTGCGCGACCCGAAAACCTACCAGGAGCGATCTTTAGATTCCATGGCCCTCCATGTCGAAGGCATGCTGCGCCTGCAGAAAATGGGCGCCGTGACTTTTGACTACGGAAATAATATTCGCACGTTTGCGTTCCAGCGCGGAGTGAAGAATGCGTATGACTTTCCTGGTTTTGTTCCAGCCTATATCCGTCCGCTCTTCTGCCAGGGCCGCGGCCCGTTCCGCTGGGTCGCACTGTCGGGCGATCCGGCGGATATCGCGGTGACCGATGAGCTGGTGCTCGAGCTGTTTCCAGACAACAAAACCCTCCGCCGTTGGATTGACCTGGCGCGCAAACGAATCAAGTTTCAGGGCCTGCCGGCGCGCATCTGCTGGTTGGGATACGGGGAGCGGGCGCAGTTCGGTCTGGCCATGAACGATTTGGTCAAGAAGAACAAAATCAAGGCGCCAATTGTGATCGGCCGCGACCATCTCGATTGCGGATCGGTCGCATCCCCGTTCCGCGAAACCGAGAGCATGAAGGATGGCAGTGATGCGGTGGCGGATTGGCCGCTGCTCAACGCTTTGCTCAACACCGCGGCTGGGGCGTCATGGGTTTCAATCCACAATGGTGGCGGGGTAGGGATTGGCTATTCACTCCACGCCGGACAGGTCACGGTCGCCGACGGCACCGAGATGATGGCCAAGCGAATCGAGCGGGTTTTGACCACGGACCCAGGCATGGGCGTTATCCGCCACGTGGATGCAGGCTACGACGAGGCGAAAGCCTTCGCGAAGAAAACGGGCGTGAAGTTGCCCATGGGGAAATAGGGCTGGTACAGACCATGTAGGGGCGGGTCTCCGACCCCTCCAGCCGAGCGCAGCTCGCTAGCGCTTTCCCCAAAGCATCGCTCGGTCAGTGTGTAATCTTTACAGAAAAGGACTTCCCCGTGCTTTGCTCGGCTTGGACGGGCCCTTCGACCCGTCCCCACACAGTCACTGCTAAACTAACCATTGAGTGACTCCTCCAACCAAAAGCGACACACCCGCTCGTGCGCTCCTGCTGGTCAACATCAGCCAACTGCTGACGCTGCGCTCCATTTCCCGAAACTCCGGTCCACGCCGAGGCCCCGCCCTCCAGGAACTCGGCATCATCAACGATGGCGCGGTGCTTTGCTCGGGCGCGAAGATTGTCCTCGCTTGCAGAACCAAAGACGCGTTGCGCGATCCCTGGCTGAAACGAAATCGCAAGAAAATAGTCGAGATCGATTGTGCCCGGCGAGTTGTCCTTCCCGGATTCGTGGACTCACATACTCATCCCGTGTTCGTTACGCCGCGGCTGGTCGATTTTGAGAAGCGCATCGCTGGCGGAACCTACGAACAGATCGCGGAAGCAGGCGGCGGAATTCGTTCGAGCGTAGAAGGCGTGCGCCAGGCCGGTAAAAAACTGCTGGCGGACAAAGTGCTGGATGCCCTGTGCGAGATGACGGACCAGGGCACCACCACGGTCGAAGCCAAGTCGGGATACGGACTGACGGTCGACTCCGAGATCAAATCGCTCGAAGCCATCCGCAGCGCAGCCGCCAAATGGCCGGGAACGGTGATTGCAACCCTGCTGGGCGCGCACGTTGTCCCCAAGGAATTTCACGGTTGTGCGCAGGAGTATGTCGAAGTCGTGTGTAAACAGATGATCCCGTTGGCGGCGAAACGAAAGCTGGCGCAGTTTGTGGACGTGTTCACCGACCGCGGAGCCTTTACCGCGGAGGACACAGAAAAGATCTTCGATGCGGCCAAGAAGCACGGCTTGGGCGTTCGGGCTCATGTCTGCCAGTTAGGCGAGACGGCGTTACGTCCGCTATTGCGTTTCAACGTCGCGTCTCTCGACCACCTGGACCACGTCACGGACGCGGATATAAGGGAACTGACGAAAACCGAGACGGTTGCTACACTGGTGCCAGGCGCAAATTATTTTCTCGGTCTGGAAAAATTTCCACCCGCACGCAAACTGATCGATAGCGGCGCGGCAGTCGCGCTGGCCACGGACTACAATCCGGGCTCGTCCCCGACTGCCAGCATGCCATTTGTGCTCTCGCTGGCCTGTACCCATCTAAGGATGTCCCCAGCAGAGGCGATCACGGCGGCCACGGTCAATGGTGCGTGCGCCTTGCGCGTGCACGAGCGAAAGGGATCCATCGAACCAGGAAAGGACGCCGATTTGGCGGTGTTCGACGTATGCGACTATCGAGAAATCGCCTACTGGGTGGCGTCGAACTACTGTGCATTCTCAGTTCTCAACGGCGCGGTGGCGGCGTCCGTGCCGCACTAGCGGCGGATGGGCGGCAGCAGAATTTGAGCGAACCCAACTCCGTTGCTATAATCGTGCTGTTTCAGATGTTTCCAGCGTCTCGATTGCCTGCACCGGCTGGCAATTCCGTCCAAGTCCTCGCGTGCCCACGACGCGTCCGGCGCCGGCAAACAAGCTGTGAGCCGAAATGTGGCCAGGTAGCTCAGGTGGTAGAGCGCAGCCCTGAAAAGGCTGGCGTCGGGGGTTCAACTCCCTCCCTGGCCACCAAACATACCGCTAATCAATCATTTACCTCTCATTATTGATTCGTTACATTCAGTGGAAATTCACGAAGGTCAGCGTTCTTCGATCTTCCTAATTCCTTGCCTATATTAAGGATAAGGATTGGTAGAGCGCAGTCCAGAAGGGCTTGGCGTCAATCACAAAGTGACGTTCTGTTATACTATATGTCGGCACTTGTGTTAATATGCCTACATATCGTAAAGAGGAGTTATGGCAGTTTCGAAGGCAGAACTAGTCGCCCGCATGGTCCGGAAAGCCGGGGTATTCCGGCCGCGCGAACTGGATGGTCTCGGCATCGCCCGGCAATATCTCCGGCAAGCGAAAGACCGCGGGCTAGTGCGACAAGTGGGAAGAGGACTCTATGTCGCCGACGGCAGCCGGGTGACCGAGCACCATACTCTCGTGGAGGCTGCGAAACGCGTGCCGCGTGGTGTCATCTGCCTGCTGTCGGCCCTCCGCTTTCATGGGCTCACGACGCAAGCACCGCATGAGGTTTGGCTGGCCATCGCCCACAAGGCGCGTCGCCCCCGCGCCGATTACCCACTGATGCGGATTGTTCATTTCTCCGGCGAGGCCCTATCCTATGGCGTCGAGGAAAAGAAACTCGAAGGCATCACCATACGGGTCTTTGGTCCGGCAAAGACCGTCGCGGATTGTTTCAAGTACCGAAACAAGATCGGCTTGGAGGTTGCTTTGGAAGCACTTCGTGACTGCTACCGGCAGCGGAAAGCCACGATGGATGAACTGTTCAGAGCGGCAAAAGTATGCCGGGTGGCGCGGGTGATGCAACCGTACTTGGAGTCGCTCGGGTGAAGAAACCCGCCACAAATCTGCCGGCTTCGGTCCGGCAGCGCTTGTTGAATCTGGCGACGGAACGCAAAGAAGATTTTGGACTTGTCTTGACCCGCTATGGATTGGAACGATTCCTATATCGCCTCAGCGTTTCCCCCCATCGCGATTCGTTTGTCCTCAAGGGCGCACTGCTACTGCAACTCTGGACCGCGGAGACGTATCGTCCAACCCGAGATCTCGATCTGCTCGCGAGAGGAATATCCAATATTAGCTACCGGAAGATCTTCTCCGAGGTATGCTCACAAAAGGTGGAAGACGATGGCCTTATGTTTGTTCTAGACACAATTCGTGCGGAAAGAATCCGTGACGATGAAGCCTACGAAGGCGTTCGGGTGCGGGTGGAAGCCCGGCTTGGCGATGTGCGCGTTCCTCTACAGATTGACGTCGGTCTCGGAGACACGATTGTTCCGGCATCAGAGGAATTGGAATATCCCACGCTCCTCAAATTTGCTGTACCCAAATTGCATGCCTATTCCAAGGAGAGCGTTGTTGCGGAAAAGTTTGAAGCCATGGTCAAACTGGGCATGGCTAACAGCCGAATGAAAGACTTTTACGATCTCTGGGTATTGGCACGAAGGTTTGGATTCGAGAGCAGCATCCTCGCAGCGGCAATCCAAGCGACATTTGAAACGCGGCGAACGGCCCTGCCGAAGTCGTCGCCGCTGGCCTTGCAGGCCGATTTTTACGAACTTCCGAGCAAGCAGACGCAGTGGCGAGCGTTTCTGAGAAAAAGTGGTCTCAAGGCAGATTCTTCCCTAAAGCAGATTATCGAAGTCGTTAGAGAGTTCGTCATGCCGGTTGTGGACGGCATTTCGAAGGGAAACTCCGAAAAGGAGGTGTGGCAGCCGGGTGGCCCTTGGAAGAAGGGTCGGAAACTCTAGTTATTTCTTTTCGGGCAAGTCACGTTCCTGCCCAAGCACTCGTTCCTCGCCATGCCGGCTAATTGAGACAGCACGTTTGAGTCGCATTGGACCGGGTGCGATAATACGTGCTGTTTTTCGGCTGCCCACATGCGGAAGATTGTTTCTCGCCGCTTTAACTGGCCTGGCAACACCCTTGCGGTAATCTTGTGCGTTTTTCTGTCCTATGTATCGTTCGGTACGGCCCCGGTTCAGGCCCTCGATCCGAACCTGCGCCTCACCCAATACATGCACAAGTCTTGGGGGACCCAAGATGGCTCCCTCCCAGCTGCGATGTCTTCCATCACGCAAACCGCCGATGGATTTCTGTGGTTCTCAGCCCTGTCCCAAGGAATTTACAGGTTTGATGGTGTTCAATTTGTTTCCAGGACATTGCCCACACACGATAAAGCGATGAGCACGATTGTGGACGTTTATGGCGACCATGCCGGTGGGCTATGGGCGCTAGGCGAGAGTGACATCGTTCACCTAAAAAACGGAGCGATCACTTCTCGTTTCAACTTGGATGGGTTCCAGAGCTTTGAACACATTAGCGAGGATCCTGACGGCTCGTTGTGGGTGGTGCGGGGCGGGGCCCATATAGCAGATGCACCCCTTTGCCGTGTTACTGACCAAGCCGTCAAATGTTTCGGAAAATCAGATGGAGTGTCGATTTCCCCCGCCGACTCTCTATTGCCTGACGGAAAAGGAGGGTTTTGGCTTGGCGGGCAAACAGGGCTTGTCCACTGGCATGATGGCGTATCAGAAACTTACCCGATCAAAGCGCTGAACTCGAACGCCGGACAACAGGGAGTCGTGAGCTTGGCGGGCGGTCCCGATGGAACACTCTGGGTTGGCATACTTGCAGAAGGACCCGGGCTCGGGCTTGGACGGTTAATAGCGGGGATAGTAAAGCCATTTGTGACGCCGACTTTTGATGGTAGTAAAGTAGTCGTCAACACGATGGTCTTTGACCGCGACGGCAATCTCTGGGTGGGTACCGTAGGCAAGGGACTCTTTCGAATTCGTGGCAATGTGGTGGACCATTTTCAGCAAAGGGACGGGTTGTCCGGTGATTCTGTACTTGCTCTTTTCGAAGACAGAGAAGGGATCGTATGGACTCTAACCACGAATGGCATTGACAGCTTTCGCGATCCGCGAATCACCATTTTTTCAGCACGCGAAGGCCTGGGAGCAGACGCAGCTGCAGGCGTTCTGGCGAGCAGAGATGGAACGGTCTGGGTAGCAAACGCTGGATCGCTGGATCATATAAAGGACGGTATCGTCTCGTCCATTCGTGCAACCAATCGTCTTCCTGGTCATCAAGTCTCCTACCTGCTCGAAGACCGTGCCGGCAAGCTATGGGTGGGAGTGGATGACGGGCTATATCTGTTCGAGAATGGGCGTTTCCGTCGGCTCCCCCAACCAGGTAACCGGCCGCTTGGGATGGTTGTGGCGCTTACCGAGGACATCGACGGGAACATTTGGGCGGAGTGTGCAAGCAAACCCCGAAAACTTGTGCGTATCCGCGATTTTCAAGTGCAGGAGGAGTTTCCTGAATCAAAGCTTCCCCCTGGGCATAGTCTCGCTTCCGACCCAAACGGAGGCATTTGGATAGCGACTCTAAAGGGAGACGTCGGACTTTTTCGGAACGGCGCTCTCGAAATGAAGTTTCCGTTAAACCCAGGAGGCGATCCGTTCAATCGCAAGATTATGTCGAGGGCAGATGGTTCTATTCTTGCGGCTTCCGAAAACGGACTTGTCGAATGGCGACAGGAGAAAGTTCAGAGGATGACGACGAAGAACGGTCTGCCTTGCAACTCGGTGATCTCATTCATGCAGGACAATCAGAATCGCTGGTGGTTGCACACGGGCTGTGGTGTGGTCGAGTTCCCGGATTCGGAGCTCCAGCATTGGCGGGACAATCCGGAGACGATTGTTCAAACCCGAGTCTTCGACGTGTTGGATGGAGCGCGGCCGACAGGCTGGCCATCTTTTAATACTGCTGCCTACTCTGCGGATGGGCGAGTGTGGTTTGCGACAGGATTTGTAGTAGAGATGGTTGACCCGCCCTGGCTCTCGCAGAAATCGCTTCCGGCACAGACATACATCGAATCCCTCATCGCTGATCGAAAGGAGGTCGAAGCCACGCCCAACCTCAGAGTTCCTCCAAACCCTAGGGACTTGCAAATTGATTACACCTCACCCACTTTTTCGATTCCGCAGAGGGTAAACTTTCGCTACCGGCTTGACGGCTATGACCGCGATTGGCACGAGGCCGGCACGAGGCGACAGGCGTTTTATACGGACTTGCCTCCCGGTAAGTATTCATTTCGCGTGGTCGCAAGCAATAGTGACGGCGTCTGGAGCGAAAGCACCGCCAAGCTCGATTTCTCTGTTACACCCGCGTACTACCAGACAAACTGGTTTCGTGCCCTCTGTATGGTCATATTTATAGGTCTGCTGTTGGTGTTCTACCAATGGCGTGTCCGGCATTTGCGTCATGAGTTCGAGATGACGCTGGAGACGCGAGTCAGCGAGCGGACACGCATTGCGCGAGAGCTTCACGACTCGCTGCTGCAAAGTTTCCATGGTTTGCTGCTCCGCTTCCAGACCGTGTTCCAGCTGCTGCCAGAGCGCCCGATGGAGGCGAAAGAGAAGCTAGGAAGCGCCATCGAGCAGACCGCCGACGCGATTACTGAAGGCCGGGATACAGTGCAGGGATTGCGAGATTCCACAGTCCAAGGCAACGATCTCGCGCAGGCCATCAGCACCCTCGGAGAGGACCTGGCAGCGGACTCAACCAACCACCGACCTGCATTCCGCGTCGCCGTTGAGGGTGAGGCGCGGAATCTGCACCCCATCCTCCGGGACGAGATCTACAAGATTGCTGCCGAAGCGCTGCGGAACGCGTTCCGCCACTCTCGGGCACGGCAGATCGAGGTCGAAATCCGGTACGACAGCGACCAATTCCGGCTGCGGGTGAGGGATGATGGAAAAGGCGTTGACCCGGCGATTCTCTCCCGTCAAGGTGGTGAAGGACACTACGGCTTGCCCGGTATGCGGGAGCGCGCCACTCTTATAGGCGGTAAGCTGGTACTGTGGAGCGAAGTCGATGAAGGTACCGAAGTGGAACTGCGCGTTCCTGCCAGCACCGCCGACGCGAGAGCACAGAGAAGCTCGTGGTTTTCACGCAAGGCGAAGGCGTGAAGTAGGAGTACTCATGAACGCCGGTAGCTCGCAAATTCGAATTCTGGCGGTTGACGACCATCCAATCGTGCGCCAGGGGATCGCCGGTCTGATTGGCATTCAGACCGATATGGTTTTGGTAGGCGAGGCACCCAACGGACGCGATGCCATCCAGCAATTCCGGACACACCATCCCGACGTCACGCTCATGGACTTGCAGATGCCGGAGATGAACGGCATCGATGCGCTCATTGCGATTCGCAACGAATTTCCCGACGCAAAAGTGATTGTGCTGACGACCTACATAGGTGATACGCAAATTCTGCGCGCTCTCAAGGCCGGTGCGCAGGCATACCTGCTCAAGAATACATTGCACAAGGAACTACTCGATACAATTCGAGCGGTCCATGCGGGAAAGAAGACCCTCTCGCCGGAAGCGTCGTTCCAAGTGGCAGAGCATGCGACGGATGATGCGCTGACGCCAGCAGAGATCCTTGTCTTGAGGATGATTGCCGCTGGAAATGCAAACAAGCAGATTGCGGATCAGCTCTCGATCACGGAGGAAACCGTTAAAAGCCGCGTCAAGAACATCCTTTCCAAATTGGGCGCCAACGACCGAACGCACGCCGCAATGATTGGCCTGAAGAGAGGAATCATCGACTTATAGTTCTCGCCCCCCTTGCCTGCCCGCCTCAGAAAATTAAGAACTCTAAAGAGTGACGATTAAACCTCTTTGTGGGGTTTCGATCGGCCCCAACACGGAGGACTCTAGTTATGTACTGAAAGGTGCGTAATTGCGACGGCTGTATTCCACATTTGCTGGCGGTTGGCCCGGCGCAGGGTTGCTTCTCATGCGCGTGGTCGTTGGCAGCGTGCTGATTGTTCGCGCGGGCTTGAGGCTGTGGAGCGATCTACCGCCGATGAATGTGACAATTCCTGCTGTCTTCTTGATCGGAGCGGGATTACTGCTAATCGCAGGTTTATGGACTCCCATCGTGGGATCTTCCATAGCATTGATTGAGATCTGGAAGATATTTACCGTACCCGGCGACAAATGGGTATGGCTGCTGTTAGGAACTGCCGCTGCCGCTCTCGCAATGTTGGGACCGGGTTTCTGGTCCATCGATGCTCGCCTGTTCGGGTGGAAGCGCATCGAAGCTCCGCCCCGCAAAAACAAGCTCTGACTCTCGCTAACCCTCCCCATTTATCACAAATTCTTGCCTCAGAAGAGGGTGACATTCGCCCCCCCCAAGAGTCTGCGATTTACCCCGATGTGGGGCTGCTTGAAAAAAGAACTCGGGTAACAATGGCTGCGTCATCACGACAACAGGTGCAAGGTCGGGAGGCGCTTATGTGGAAGATCACGACTCGCGGTTTCACGCTACACGAAGTCCTAGTCATGGCTGCAACGAATGTTGCATCCGCCCTGATAGCGACCGACAAAAGCGAGCGAACAACTGGCACAGCCCCGAGCACCGAGATTCAACAGGCTCCAGGAGAAATGTCATGGCAAAGGTGATTGAGTTTTACGTACCGAAGAACTATCGGAAAGCGTTGAGGACGGCGGCTCAGCCGCGATTCGGAAAAATAATCGAGTTCTGCCCACACACGAAGAGATCAGCTTAACTGTTCGCAAAGCAGTGGAAGTGTAAAGGTATCGGATCAATCAGGAGCGTTGACACAACGCATCCGGGCGAGGAGAAGCCATGCGAGGATTTACAAAATTTGCGCTGCAAGTAGTGCCAACTGTTCTGGTGTTGTCGCTCGTTTTTCTTGGCGGGCGGTGCATTGCCCAAGAAGTAGACGTACCCAGTGGACGCGGAAGTGGCTCGGTCGTTGCGCCCACGGGCTGGGCAGAGTTGATTGCTCCTGTGCAACAGCGGATCGATCTTAAGTTCTATGGGTTTTACATCGGCGAATTGAAAGCACCGTCAGGGCAGTTTGACGCCACTTTTCGCGCGACAAAGTTTCTTTCGATCACTCCCAGCTATCTGTATTACTCGGTCCCGCCAAACGGGCTTAATGAACTCGCGAATCATTCGGGAGGATTTACTCGCACTTACGAGGAGCAGCAATTTCGGATCGACGGGACGGTCATGTTCTCGGTCCACAAGTTCGAAATCTCCGAGCGCAACATGTACGTCAGAAGGTTTCTTCCAACATATATGTACGGCGGAAAGTCTCTTCCCGAAAAAGAGATCAACCGCTATCGCAATCGGATCGCGGTCGCGTATCCCCTTGCGGTTGGGAGCCACATCTGGAAACCTTTCGCGTCCTACGAAGGCTTTTACGACCAGGGAAGCGGGTGGACGAAAAACCGCGCCTGGACTGGCGTCACCGTGCCCATCGAGAAGTATGTGTCGTTTCAGCCTTCCTACATGTGGGAAAACACAAACGGAATCAAAGACGTCCGCTACTTAATGTTTGGCCTGATCTTCAAAATGCCATCGAGAAACTGATTTCAATTCAACGCTCAAAAGGAGAAATGTATGTCAAAAGTGCTACAACGACGAACGGCACTGCTTGCCCTGTTCGCCAGCCTGGTTTTCTGCACCGCCGCGCTGGCTCAGATGCCAATAAACCCCTGGAAAAAGGCCGCACCATTCCCGTATCCGGATGAAGAACTTTATGGTGTTGCCCTCAACAGCAAAATGTATGTGATTGGCGGCTGGGATGAAGGTAAGGCTGCGGGCCTCAACTACGAGTACGACCCAGCTACCGACAAATGGACTGAGAAAAAAGGAATGCCGCGGTTGGCGCACCATGCCGCCTTAGCCGCTGCCAACGGAAAGATATACGTGATCGGCGGTTTCATGCCTGCAAAGGACACTCAGATCCCGACCGGCGGCGCGTGGGCACCCATCGCCGACACGTGGGAGTACGATCCGGCGGCCGACTCATGGAAGTCGCTGGCTCCGGTACCGACGAAACGCGGTGCTGCCGTAGCGGTTGAAGTCGCCGGCAAGATTTACGTCATTGGCGGCGCAACCACGGTGGCAGGTTCCAAGGACCCATACTTCACGTTCTTCGGACCATCTCTGGTTCTCACCACCAACGAGGTTTTTGACCCGGCCACGAATAAGTGGGAGAGCCGCACGCCGATGTCGGTGGCGCGCAATCACGCGTACGCCGCCGCCGTTAACGGCAAAATCTACGTAATTGGGGGCCGCACTGGTCACGCCTTCATCCTGTCCGCTACCAACACGGATGTGGTGGAGGAATACAGCCCCGTAAGTGATATGTGGAGTGCTCCGAAAGAACGGATGCCGACGCCCCGCAGCGGCGGCGCCTGCGACACCGATGGCCGCAGGATCTACGTAGCGGGTGGCGAGGTGACTACGAAAGAGCTCGTCGGAGCGTTCCGAGCCGTCGAGGCGTACGAGCCCGCCACCAATTCATGGATCTCGCTGCCACCAATGTCAATGCCGCGGCATGGTATCGCCGGCGCGGTGATCGGTAACGAATTTCATCTCGTCAGCGGCATGATTCAGTCCGCAGGTGCGTTGTCGTTCCAGGACCCGCGACTCGAAGTCCACACCGGACAGCATGACGTGCTGGAGTTGAATTTCTTCTTTCCGCCTCCTGCGACGGGTGCGAAGAAGGACGAAGCACCGCCTTCCACAGGTGCAAAATCGGTGGGTGCTGCTTTTCCTGCCGCTGCTGTGGACAACAAAATCGCGACTTCTTCTTTCGCTCATCTGAAGAACGTAAGCGCGATTTCGACCGAGGGCGCGAACAGCGTAGGCACGGCTTCTTCCGGAGGGAAGAAGCCGTACGTTCGCTACAACGTGAACAGTCCCGAAGGTCAGGTGATGCTCGCGAAATACGCGCAGGCGATCGAGATTATGAGAACCCTGCCGGACTACGACACTCATTCCTGGACCTGGTGGTGGAATACCCATTGGATCAAGGGTCCCCCAGCTTTCCTGTGGGATTACTCCATGAAAAAGAAAGCAGAGGTCATCGCGGCCCTCCCGAAGGAGTACCAAGCCGATGCCGAGGCCGTATGGGACGGATGCCAAGCTCACCCCTACAACCCGTCGAATCCTGAGCAATATCAACAGTGGTACTTCCTGCCCTGGCATCGGCTCATGCTCAATCAGTTCGAAGGAGTCATTCGCGAGGTGCTGCACGACGAGACTTTTACGCTTCCCTACTGGAACCCGGTCACTGGAAACGACGCCGATTTGGTTCTACCGGCCGTGTTCCGGGCTCCTGGCACCACACTGTATAACGGCACCCGCTGGCCCTGGGTCAACGGCGGCGAACGGATCGACATACTTTACCGGGACTGGCTGAGTCTGGACGCTCTCAACGAGGACTTTTATATCGACTCGCCAACGGGCAGCCACGGCTTTAATCCCAAGTTGGACACCAACCCTCATTTCTTGACGCATCTTGCAGTTGGAGGCGATATGTCCGATTTCGCAACGGTCGGCGGTGACCCGTTGTTCTATCTCCATCACGCCAACCTGGATCGGATTTGGGAAAGCTGGAATCGACTCGGCCACACCAATCCAACCGATCCCAAATATCTCAACCGCAGGTTTGCATATGGAGACAGGAGCGGCAAGCGCGTCGATCTGCCAGTCAGCGCGGCCGACCGTGTCGCGCAGCTCGGCTACGAATATGACGCCTATGAAAGAGCGCCCAAGCCGGAGCACCTGACCACCGAGGAGGCCGCCGCCAGAGAGCGCACATACAAGGCTCTCCACGAAAAGGCCATGGGCGGTCCGCATGGTGCCCACCATGAGCACAGCATGGAAGCCTCGACCAAGCAGGACACGCCCTAAAAGCGGGGGCGGCGACCGAGCCGCCTGACGCTTGGGAAATGTCCACTTGCCTTCGCAAATTGATCGATCTGCATAAATAAAAGGAGAAAACAATGAAGTACATCTTTGTCATCGCCAGGGTGTTGCTGGGCCTCGTTTTCACGGTCTTTGGTCTCAACGGGTTTCTACACTTCTTCCAGAATCCGCCAGTGCCTGGTCTCGCCGGACAGTTCATGGGAGCTCTATTAGGCTCGCATTACTACGTGATCGCGTTCGGAACGGAGCTCATCGGCGGCGTGCTGCTACTCAGCAACCGCTACGTGCCGCTAGCACTGACGCTGCTCGGGCCGGTGATCGTGAACATCCTTAGCTTCCACATGTTTCTGGACTCAGAAAACATAGCGCCGGCCATCATTGTCACGGTGCTATGGTTCGTCGTTTTCTCGCAGGTGCGCAGTTCCTTCGCGGGGCTGTTCGTGGCGAAAAAAGCCGGATTGAAGTCCAGCAGCCGTGCCGAAGCGCTAGGCGCGGCATAGTTCGGGAAAAGCGACGTTCGACCAACGGAACCAGGTCCGGTCGAACGGCCAGAGGCACGATGCAGATGCTCACGGCGGTCCGCATGGTGCCGTTACGCGTATGGAATTGCAGCCTGGAGCAAGAACGGATGCGATTCAAGACGAGAGGAATGAACCGGACAACGCCGGCGAAGCTAGCCTGAAAACGGGCGGGCGATACCGGCACGGCGGAAAGGACTAAAGCAAATGATTATCACTTTTCTAATCGCAAAGATCATTTTAGGCGGCTATTGGCTGATGTTAGCTCCAGTTCTGTTCCTGCCTTTGGGGATTGTTTCCCTCAGCTCGCAGGTGCGGGGCGGACTCTTTGGATATGTGGTGCTTCCGTTAGCAGTCGTATTTGCGGCGCTAGGGGCGATTTTTCTATTCAATCTGAGCTTGCCTGACGCAGTCACAGTAGTTGCTGGCGTTCAGGCAATTTGGCTGCTCGCGGCTGCGATTACGCTTCTTAGTCGGAACAGAAAACAACGTGGCAGCCAGTTTCAAGAACTTCGTACGGCAAAATCATCGATCACGCGATAAAGGAGGAACCCATGTCGGTATATGTCATTGCAAGTCTTACGATCAAAGATGCGGTTCGGTTCGAGGATTACAGACGGATGCTGCTGCCAACAATGGCGAAGTATGGCGCCCGATTGGTTGCGCGCGGCGGCCCCATTGTTCTCGAGGGAGAGTGGCCGCGCGAACGGCTAATCATCGCCGAGTTCCCCAGCATGGAGCAGGCGCGAGAATGGTGGGCTTCACCAGAATACGCGGAGCCAAAGGCCCTGCGCCAAGCCACGGCTGACTCGGAACTAGTAATTGTCCAAGGCGTGTAGTCGAAGGCGAAAGCAAAAAGGCTTAGCAAGAGGGCCCATCGATTATTGGGTCATTCTCGCGACTCCGAGGAAATCATGATGTTATTCGTTATCCAACTGGCTCCGTTCATCACACGGACCCGACGCTGACCCTCTCGGTTCCTGCGTTCTTTATATCTACCCATGTGTTTGCGGGGATGAATACAGTTCCTCCTGCGTGCAGATCGCGTTCCTGTTTTCCCAGATGAACGTGAACGGCTCCTTTTTCTACGATTCTTTACTTGTTTCAGTCAGCCGACGCTAGGCGAACATCGGCGCTGGTCACAGAATGGTCACAATAAATCGGCCATCTTGACGAGTTAAGTTGTTGATTGAATGGGTAGTTAGGCCCGTTGATCGTCTGAAAAGGCTGGCGTCGGGGGTTCAACTCCCTCCCTGGCCACCACATTTCAAAGGACTTGCCCTGACCTCGTTGCCTGGTCTCAGTCCGCTCTCAGTCCGCTTTCGCAAAACGCCTTGAAGGCAGCTTTCGTAGCTGGCTGATGGTGAATAAGTTAGGGCCGCACGATTGTTCTTCAGTCCGCTCCCAGTCCGCTTTTAGGGCTGAGAATCACGATGCACGCGGGGGTTGACGACACAGGGGAATAGGCTTATATTGTGAGTTAGTTACCTAACTCACATGGGCATACGGAAACGACACCCAGACAAGCGGACACGGCTGATTGAGACCGCCATGAAGCTGGCGTACCGGAACGGTTTCAGAGAGACGAGCCTGGCGGACATCGCCCAAGCCGCCCATGTTCCGGTAGGGAACGTTTACTACTACTTCAAGACCAAGGAAGAACTTGGCGAGGCCGTTGTGGAGCGGCGCTTGGCGCAATTTCGAGAATTCCGGAAGGAGATCGACCGGCTGAGCTCTCCGAAGGAGCGGCTGTTTGCTTTTGTGGAAAGCATTCAGGGGAAACGGGAGCAGCTTGCCCGTGGGGGATGTCCCTTGGGCGGCTTGTGTTCCGAGTTGCAAAAGGAGGGCGACGCTCTCGCAAAGAAATCCGCGGCACTCTTCACTGAGCCAATGGGCTGGTTCGAGGAGCAATTCCGGGCGGCCGGCCATGAAGAGGATGCACGAGAACTTTCCGCGCATCTCTTCTGTGCTTATCAGGGTATGGCTGCGGTGGCACACGCCGCTAATGACCCCGACTTGGTGGTGATGGAGGTAAAGCGCCTGAAAGATTGGATCGGCACGCTGTGAGACCGAAGGATGAAGCAACAGTTGCAATCGACAGAAAGGAACACGATGAAAGCATCGCTTGATAAAGGACGGTTCGGACCGTGGGCGCTCGTCACGGGCGCTTCGTCGGGAATTGGTAAGGAATTCACGCGGCAAATCGCAGCGTCGGGGATCAACGTAGTGCTGGTGGCCAGGCGAGACGCATTGCTTGCCGAACTGGGGCGCGCCGTCTCACAGGAGTTTGGTGTTCAGTACCGCGTCTTGGCTTTGGACCTCTCACAAGAGGGATTCATAGCGGGACTCGCTGACGCTACCCACGATCTCGACATCGGCCTTGTCGTCTCGAATGCAGGTACGGCAAACCCGGGCGAGTTCCTGAAGCTCGATCGACAGCTGCTTCAGGCGACGTTGCGACTCAACACCACGTCGCATTTAGACATCGCCCATTACTTCGGCCGTAAGCTCACTGAGCGGAGGCGGGGCGGCTTGATCCTCGTGGGGGCGATGGGCGCGGAAAACGGCATTCCCCGCATAACGAATGATGCAGCCGCGAAGGCGTATGTACACAGTCTTGGCGAAGCGCTTCACTACGAGTTCAAACCTCTAGGTGTCTACGTCAGTGTACTGGCAGCCGGGTTTACGAACACACCGGTGCTCGAAAAGTTTCGTTTCGATCCGAAGACCATGCCGATGAAACCGATGAGCGTCGAGCAGTGCGTATCTGAGGGCCTCAGCGGTCTGATCAAAAACCGTTCCAGAGTCGTTCCAGGCCGGCTGAACCGGATCATGAACGCCCTCGTGCCCGCTTCTCTTGCTCGGAAGATGGAGGCGGACATGATCGATAAAGGGCTTGCCATCAAGTCCGCAGGTGCGAGGGCCTAGTACTACTGTGTTACAAAAAGGGAGATCCACAAAAAGGACAACCAGAGAGTTGCCGGAGCAGGATCCGTGCGATAGTTTGTCGAAGTGTAGCGATGGACCACGGGTTATGCCGCTCCACGCGCACCGGCCGAACCCCGAGGGCGGAATTTGGGCGGCATTTCGGGGACGGGTAAGTCCACCTGACCGGCGCGAGCGGAGGGGGAAAAACGGCTCCGCTCGGCTACTAGGAACCCATAGGCCGCGATACAGAGGGTAGCGTGATGGTGAAAGCCGCGCCAACCTCGTCCTTCATAGTGACCCAGCCCGAGTTCCTGCTTCAGTTCTTCGTAGTCGCGCTCGATGATCCAGCGATGCTTGGCCAATCGCACCAGATCGGGAAGCTTCGTGTTGGCGGGCAGCGTGGATAACCAGTATTTGGTGGGTTCGGCTTCCTGGCTCGGCCACTCCATCAGCAGCCACTCCTCGGGACGTGGCTCACTGCCCCAGTAATCGCGATGGGCAGGACGCAGACGCAGGGCGGCAAAACGGGAGCGCAGGGACTTACGAGTTCCTTCCCGCCAGCGCACCGTTTTCCAGGCGGAGGCAGGTAAGCTCATCGCCAACTCGCGTACCGCAACCGGAGCATGCTTGCCATGGCGGCGTAGCAGCTTGGTGGGGCGTCCGATTCCTCTCCACTTCCGTTTGGGTAGCGGTGCCTGGCCTGGTTTCCACACGCTCACCGACGACTGGATACCCACCACGTACAGCAAACCTAATTCGGTGATGCCATCGCGAAATCCGGTGTCGTTGCCATAGGCGGCGTCAGCCAGTACCGGAGCGCCGGGGATCTCTCGGTCCAGGGCGGTGCGAATTTGTTGCAAAGCAAGTTTCGGCTTGGTTTGAAAACTGATTTCCGGCGGTATGCCTGTGGCCTTTCTTCGCCTCTTATCTTGAGTCCATACTTCCGGTAAGTAGAGACGCCAGGCGATCGGCAAACTCACCTCCGCGGTGCGGATCGACAAACTCACCGCCACCCGGCAGTTCTCTTGCTTGCCCACCTGTCCACAGTACTGGCGTGTTACTCCTACCGAATGCGTACCGCTCTTCACCAATCCCGTGTCATCGATTATCCAAGCTTCGATCGGTCCTTGCTTCCGCATGGCGGGCAGCACGTACTGGCGCACCGCTTCCAGAATGTCTTCATCCCTCCAGGGCGCATGGGCCACGACATGGTGCAACGACTGATGGGTTTGGCGCACGTTGTCGGGGCAGAGACGAGCCGCCATCGGTTCCACGCTTTTGCGTTCCCCGGGAAGCAGCAAACCGGTGCAATAGGACGTCAGAGGGACCGTGCGATCCAGGTGCCCCGCGGCTTGCGCCAGGCGATCCAGATAGGCCGCGAAGCGTTTTTGCTGGGCGCCTGGCGCTACGAAGTTGGCGCTCATGACCAGCAACTTAACATTAAAGAGTGGTGACCGGGTTGGGCATTCAGCCGGAGGTATTCATTTTGTAACACAGTAGTACTAGGCCTAATAACTTCCGCAATAGTCATCGGGAGATGGCATCGCTGAAAACATTCGCATTGATTTCTCTTAATAGCCCCGTCACTCCTCTGCGTTTGCTACAGGGAAAACCAAGAAGCCTTGAAGCGGTACCGGTTGATGCCCAGCTTTCTTATTTTCGATTCAAGTGTCTGTCGTGGAATTCCCAACTTAACGGCGGCGCCGGTTGGACCCCCAACCACGCCTTCGGATTCCCGGAGTGCGGCTTCGAGCATTTCTTTTTCGTGCTCGGCAAGGTTAGCAACGAGCGGAACCGTTCAAGCTGCTATTCCCTTTCCCGTTTCTGTCGAAATACTTCCTGCTTTCTTTCCCTTCGAGGCCACACCGGTTACAGCCCCGCTGACAATCAGGTAGAGAACGATGGCTGGCACGGCCAGCTTCTGCTGTGGAAAGTTGGCATGCGCAATCGCCTGTGCTCTCCTCATCCCTCCTGATGATCCCTCTATGCTCTGCTTATTGTGGGCCGCCCTCGTCAAGCTGCCTTCTTATTGACACTTATTAACCCCGCATCCTGACCCTGTCCGCCCTCATCCTGACCTGATCCATGACCCTGAGTGCTTGACTCTTCGTGCACCACAGGCGTAACCCAAAGATGTACCCTGAGAGTGCATATTGGTGCATTCGAGGCGAAGACGATGATTAAGGCACACGTCGAGTCGGTCGAGGTTTACGACGTCACCTGCGAACGCTGCATGCAAAGTTCCTGTTCGCTGTTCGCGCTGCAAGTCGCCGTATTTTAATCAGCCCCGGCAGAAGCAGAGCCAAAAGCGCATCAAGAGGACAGTGACATTCTTGCCGAAGGAAGACAAACAATGAGCAACTCGACATTCATGCAGGGTTTTGATGCGGAGCCAACGAGATTGACCACGCATAGGGTAATCGCATGCCGCCAATGACAAACCTCGTGTACCTGTTCACCGGAGACGGATCGGACTGGGTCAACCCGAATTGGACTGAAGAAGAACTTGAGGCGCATTACGAGCGCAAGCGTTGCGAAGCCCGTCGGAAGGAACGAGTTGAGCGGGCATGGAGTCGCGTCGATCTCTTCGAGACGATCCAATGAAAAAATCCACTGATTGAAGGGAAGGGAAAGGAAGGAACCCGATGAAGAAACCTAAAGCCAAAGTCGTTGTCCGCGCCATGAAGCGGCCCGCTGATCTTGTCGCGGCACAGGAGAAGATGCGGAGCAAGCACGAAGGCAGAACTACGACTCCGGCTCCGCAACCGTTCCTACCGCCGACCGATTCAGCGGTCGAACAGCACTTCACCCCGGCTCAAGTTGCCCAGCAGTGGGGCGTCTCGGCCCGCACTGTTCGACGCCTCTTCGCGAACACACCGGGCGTCTTGAAGTTAGGAACCAAAGGCAAGCACGTCTCCCTTCGAATCCCGAGCCGTCTCCTCAAAGCACACTACACGAAGTTGTCCGCACTTCGCGTCTCACAGAGGGTCAGGATCACCAAGTCTGGAGGAAGATAGTACCCAACATCCTTGAACAAACCTCGGGACTCTGTGACCGCGGGTACAAGTCCGACCCACGAACGAATCAGCAGTTGTACAGCATCAAGAAAATTGCTGGCAGGAACTAGGTTCTGAGTGGCCTGCCTCCGACCTTTTACGTTCTACTGCGGAAAGTTCACGCGGCGCAGCAAGGCTTGGAAGCGCGACTCGGATCGCAGGGGGTGATGTCGGCTGATCTCACCAGTCTGGACAAGGCTCCAACCAGCTGACAATTGCCGATCAATGCAGCGGTATCAGGAATAGATTGCGCTGCAGTTCAGTGTTGAGGAAGACGTATTCTGTGGGATTGAATCCTAGCGTGATCGAACCATGCTCAATCACTCTGGCACCGTGTAGCCCAGCCTCGCTGCCAGCCAAGTCGATTCCAGAAGGGGGCAAATCCGGCAACGATTTTCCGGTCGGCACAGGAATTAGAAGCGTCTTTCCCGCAGGGGTTCCCACATAGAAGAATTTCCCGTCGGAAGAC
>Ga0207116_10015_pt1 | contig 48440 bp, 58 predicted proteins | sample Alteio_BWMinHeat_44_FD_153550 | JGI IMG/M metagenome (GOLD analysis project Ga0207116, IMG submission 153550) | Enriched cells from forest soil in Barre Woods Harvard Forest LTER site, Petersham, Massachusetts, United States -... | ecosystem: Environmental > Terrestrial > Soil > Temperate forest >... | reverse complement strand
TTGTCGCAGGAACCGCCCTCTGCGTCGCCGCTGTTTGGTCGCGACCATGTGATTCTGACGCCGCACATGAGCTTCTATTCCGCAGAATCATTGATCGAATTGCAGAGCAAGGCGGCCGAGGAAGTTGTAAGCGTTCTCAACGGGGGCTTGCCCCGTAATCCCGTTAACCCTGAAGCTCTGAAATCGAGCCGTGAACGAAGCGCCACACTCAATCGGTAAACTTGCATTCCATTTTCAACGTGAGGCATACATCATGTGCAATCAGAGTAGGGCTGCAATCGCCGCTGCGGTTTGTGCTGTGGGAATCAGTTTTCTTCTGGCTGAATTCGCTCAGGCTGCGCCTGGTCCGTCCGGCTACCACGTTGTGAAGACGATTCCGATCGGCGGCAAGGGCAGATGGGACTATTGCGTCGTCGACAGTGCTGCCCGCAGGGTGTACGTGTCACACGCCACTCATGTGGTTGTGCTCGACGCGGATTCCGGCGCTGTTGTCGGTGACATCCCCAACACTCCAGGCGTCCACGGTATCGCCGTGGCGACGGATCTGGGCCGCGGCTTTATTAGCGCCGGTCGAGCCAATGCCATCATCATCTTCGATCTGAAGACTCTCAAGATCATTAGCACGGTTAAGTCGGGGGGCATAAATCCCGATGCGATCTTCTACGACGCGGGATCGAAACGCGTTTTCGCATTCAATGGTGGAAGCGCCAACGCGATTGCTGTTAACGCATCGGACGGAAAGGTCGCGGGCGCCATCGTGGTGGGCGGTAAGCCGGAGTTTGCTGCCGGTAACGACAAGGGTCACGTATTTGTGAATGTTGAAGACAAGTCGCAACTTCTTGAGATCGATGCGCAGAAGCTTTCGGTGCTGCATCGCTGGCCGCTAGTCGGCTGCAAAGAGCCGTCGGGCCTTGCCTTCGATCAGAAGAACGGGCGACTGTTTTCGGTCTGCGGTAACAAGAAAATGATGGTCGTGAATGCGGACACCGGCGCGGTAGTTGCGACCTTGCCCATCGGGGAGGACCCCGATGCAGCAGGCTTCGATCCTGATACGCAACTGGTTTTCAGCTCGAATGGCGAATCGGGAGACCTCACCGTGATCCACGAAGACTCTGCGGATAAATACACGGTGCTGGAAAATGTCCCTACAAAGAAATATGCTCGTACCATGGCGGTCGACTTCAAGACCCATAACATTTTTCTTCCGTTCGCCGAGTTCGAGTCCGTGACTGCCAAAGGAGAAGAAGAGCCTCCGATGAAGCCGAACACTTTCGGCATCTTACTGGTGGGGAGATAACGCTCCACCATCAGCACCGCTCTGACGCCGGTGATGAAGAGGGAGGGGGTGCCCATGAAGCAACTCAGCATCGGAATCATTGGGACGGGTTGGTGCGGCGGCATCCGCGCCGAGACCTGCGCATCCAGCCCTTACGTGAGTGCGCTTCACTTGGCCGAGATCGAGCCGGAGCGCCTGAAAGAAGTTGCTGCTAAAACCAAGCCGGCCACGGCGATCGCCGATTACCGTGTTCTGCTCCAAAACGGCGATATCGACTCCGTCATTATTTCTGCGACGCCGGAGACCACACATTTTCCCATGGCGAAGGAAAGTCTCCTCGCCGGTAAACATGTTTTCCTGGAAAAGCCGATGGCGCTTGAACTTGCCGAGGCCGATGAGTTAATAGACCTGGCGCGGACAAAAGGACTGCTTTTTACCATCGGATATTCGCAGCGTTTTAACCCCAAGTTCGCTTACGTTAAACGGTCGATCGACGACGGCACGATCGGCCAGCCCGTAAGTGCGCTGGTGAGCCGGCACATCACCCGCAATCTCGGCAACAAAATCGGAGGCCGGATAAAGCTTTCGCCTGCTGCCATGGAAGCGACCCACGACATCGACTTTATGCTCTGGTGTTTTGCCCCGAGAAAACCCGTGCGCGTGTACGCGCAAGAAGTTCGCAAAATCATGCAGGCGACGCACGATGTACCTGATTGCGTATGGATTATCGTCACCCTGGATGACGGGTGTGTTTTTACCATTGGGGCCGGCTGGGTGCTTCCTCCCGCCTATCCGAATTTCTCTTCCACCTGGATTGAAATGGTTGGCACAGAAGGGGCAATTATGGTGGATGACACCCATCGCGACGTCAGTGTTAACACGATGAAGAGGGGTATCGAATTCCCCATCTCAACCATGCCTGGAGAGAAGGTCGATCATGTATACGCCGGCCCCATGGAAGCAGAAACCATTCATTTTCTCGAGTGCGTGGTAAACCGCCAGCAACCGCTGGTGACGCCACAGCATGCCAGGATGGTAATGCAGGTCTACCAAGCCGCAGACAAATCGGCGGAACAGGGGCATCCGGTCGATCTTTTGCCCACCGCCAACCTTTCTGATGGGCCGCGACTGCGGCAAACAAAGGCGATCAAGAAGGCCACGGCTGACCGCAGCTGAGCGAATGCCGGATACCACTCGCATCTCTGTTCCGGAACGCGCCCTTCCGGGAAACACAAACTCCAAGCCGAGCAAAATTCGTTGGCTGGTCCTTCTATTGATCAGCCTGATGTACATGATCACGTATATGGATCGGACGGGCATCTCGATAGCCGCCCCTGCAATGGCAAAAGAATTCGGGCTCAGCCAGACCGCGGTCGGCATTGTATTCAGCGTTTTCTTATGGGCCTATGCGATCGGACAAATCCCGCTGGGATGGCTGGCCGACCGACTGGGCCCGCGTTTAGTGCTTCTGATTATCGTTCCGTTCTGGTCTCTAATGACAGCGATGACCGCCATGGCTGCGGGTGTGGCGTCGCTCATCGGTATACGTTTTGTCTTCGGATTGGCGGAATCGGGGGCGTTCCCCGCCGCCACCCGAGCGATGCAACTTTGGTTTCCTAAAACGGAACGCGGCATCGTACATGGCGTCACCCATAGTTTCAGCCGATTTGCAGTCGCTATCGTGCCCTTCCTTGCGGTAAGCATCATGGTCGCATTCGGCTGGCGTTGGATTTTCTACTTGTTCGGCGCGGCGGGCTTTTTATGGTCGGTGGCGTTCTACCTCTTATACCGCAATCTTCCCGAAGAACATCCCAAGGTCAATCGGCCGGAGTTAGCCCAGATACGAGCCCGCCATTTCGACGGCTCAATCAAAGCTGTTGACCTCCACCCGCAGCTGGCGCCACCGTGGAGAATTATTTTCCGCTCGGCCAACATGTGGTACATCGCAGCTGGATATTGCTGTTTCTATTACGGCACTTACTTTTTCATGACCTGGTTTCCCACCTACCTTCTGGAATACCGCAACTTGTCGCTAAAGACTGTCGGGACGTGGGCATCGGTTCCTCTTTTGGCCGGCATGGTCGGAGACATTGTAGGCGGAACTCTGACTGACACCGTGTATAGAAAAACGGGCCGGCTCAAGTGCGCCCGCCGAGTCGTGGCAGCACCCGCAATGCTGGCCTCAGGTGCTTGCCTGATTCCCGCAGCGATGGCCCATTCGGCGTGGACAGCAATTCTTTGTTTGACGGCTTCACTGTTCTTCCTGGAGTTAGTTATCAGTCCCGCATGGGCCGTTCCTATGGATGTCGGTGGTGAATACAGCGGCACCGTGTCGGGGGTAATGAACATGGCGGGCAGTTTAGCTGCGTCCATATCTCCAATTGTCTTCGGGGTCCTCGTGCAGAGAGGAATGTGGATCACTCCATTCTTTATCACTGCCGGCATTCTTCTCACTGGGGCGCTGATCTGGGCATTCCTCATTGACCCGGAAAGATCCGTGGTTGAAGATCTGGTGACGCCCCCTTCCGCCTAGACTCCCGTTGTTTCGGCCATCCCAACTTGGGCTGGTCTAGCTGTGCTGCGGGCGATCCTGGGCGAGGGAATCACCGCCGTCCGAGGTTTGAAACAGTGCCGCTACTGCGGGCTTGATTATCTTTCCCATCGCATTGCGCGGAAGTGCATCCAGCAGCAGAAGCCGCGAAGGCAGTTTGTGAAACGCCAGCAACTCCCTGGCCCAGCTGCGAAGGGACGACAGATCAAGTGCATCGCCGTTATTCAGCACTATGGCTGCAGCGACGCGCTCGCCCCACTCTGGATCTGGCACGCCAACAACGGCACACTCGGCAACCGCGGGATGTCCGCGCAGCGCCTCCTCAATTTCCAGCGTGGACACCTTATGTCCGCCCGTCTTGAGGATGTCAACATTCGTTCGGCCAAGAAGGCGATAAACAGCGTTCTCGACCACCGCAGTATCGCCAGTGCGAAACCAGCCATCGCGAAAGGCATCGCGTATGGCATCGGGCTTGCACCAGTATTCCGCAAACACGCTCGGACCGCGGACTTCGATCTCGCCCGCTGTTCCCGGCGCAACGGGCTGTCCGTTCTCTCCCACAAGCTGAACCTCGACGCTCGGCAAGGGCGTCCCAACGCTGCCTGGCACGCGCTCGCCCCGTAACGGGTTCGACAGTGCCATGCCAATCTCCGTCATACCGTAGCGCTCGAGTAGGGTGTGGCCGCTGATTTCCTTCCAGCGTTGAAGTATGCTCAGCGGCAGCGCTGCTGAGCCGCACACCATCAAGCGCAACCTTGCGCACGCCTGGCTAAGGCGCGCCTGGCGCTCCGGCGACGCCGCATCCCAGGCGTAGATGAGCTTCGCGTAAACCGTAGGCACCGCCATGAACAGAGTTACTCCGCCGCCGGCGATAGCGTCCCACGTGGCATTCGCGTCGAAGCGCGGCAGCATGTGACAAGTGGCGCCCGACCACAGCGCACAGGAAACCACGTTGATGATTCCGTGCACGTGGTGCAGAGGCAAACACAGCACAATGCGGTCGCTGGCCGACCACTCCCAAGCCTCTACCAGGCTCATGACTTGAGCCGCAATATTGGCGTGGGTTGTGACCACGCCCTTGGGCCGGCTGGTCGTACCGCTGGTGTAAAGAATCATGGCGCGCCGCTCAAGGCTGATGTCCGGCAACTCTGCTGGTTGGCAAGCGGCGAACTGGTCATACGATAACGCGCGCATTCCAAGGGCTGCGGCAATCGGCGACACCAAAGGGGCCGCCAGAGTGTCGAACACCAATGTCGATGCCGCGGTATTGTCGATAACGTATTCCAGCTCAGGTTTTGTAGAGTTGAGCGGCAACGGAACGGCAATGCCACCTGCCCGCCAAATGCCCCACTGCGTCGCTACCCACGGAAATCCGGGTGTTACCAGAAACGCCACCCGTTCTTCCTGAAGGTCCTCGTGGCCAGCGAGCACGGACGTCGCCACGCGTGACGAGGCATCCAGCAAATCGTTGTAGGTGAATGTTCCCTGCGAATCGACGACCGCTATGGACTCCTTATGCCGCTGGGCGTGAGCAAGTAGCGGAACCCGACTGGCGCGGCTGATCATACGCAAACTTTACGTCGCCTCGGCTGCATTGTCCACCTACCAGGATGGCTCTTTCCCATTACCGATGTGGAGGTGAACATGTGGACCGCGTTGGCAACCCAGTCCTCGTCATCATCCGTGCCCAAAGCCGAAACCAACGCAATCGTGGCGGAACGTTTCATGAGGCACCTTGCCCTGGGCTGCCACCTCAGCCTGGGGGCGGAGCCGGATGATCCCAGACAAATTAAACTTTGATGGCTCCGAAGAGTATTCTGATGAATGTGGATGGACGGGGAAGGCCGTCAGCGTTCGACGTTTCTACATTGAACATGAGGGCCCGCCTGGGATCTGCCCACAGGCGATACGCGCGCTGCTCGAGCGAATCGACAGTACGACCTTAAAACGGAACGGGAGTTTATGTGCGGCTACTCAGTGCTCGTCTGATCATTTCGCTGATACTGGGCGTTACTCTGGTTTCGTTGCTCTCGACGTATTACGAGGTCCGAAGAGAGAAGCAAGGCCTGCGGAATGAATTGGAACGCAGAGCGGAGCTTCTTGGCGAGAGCCTCGTCGGCAACGTTGAACCCAGCCTTGAGAAGGGTTCGCTTAAAGAACTCGAGCGTGTGGTGGAGCGCTTTAGTAACCGGGAGCACCTGGCCGGAGTCGCCGTCTTTAACGCGAAGCTGGAACCAATTGCGGCATCTTCGGGACTACCTCAAGGTCTGCAGCCTCAGTCCATCGCTGTTCCGCAGGCCATCACACGGAACGCGAAGCAGAGTCAATTTGTCCACCGAGCAAGCGGATCGGTACACATTTATGCGCTGCCCCTCCACCAACAGGACCAAGTTGTGGGTGAGCTGGTCATCGTGCACGACGCCAGCTACATCAACGCACAGACAACCCTAGTTTGGCGCGAAACTTTTTTGCGGTCTCTGGTACAGGTTGTTCTGATCGCATTAATCACCCTCCTGATTATCCGCTGGAGCATTGCAGGGCCCATTGCTCGGGCTGCGCAGTGGATGAAGGGTCTACGGACGGGTAGAGTGGGGGCCCTTCGTGCTGCTATGCCCGATCTGGACTTGCTCCGCCCGCTGGCCAGAGAGATGGAGACGTTGGCGGAGAGCCTGACCGCGGCCCGTTCAGCTGCGGAAAAGGAAGCCCAATTACGCGCAGCCGGGGAGTCAGTCTGGACACCCGAGCGGCTTTCAGTACACGTGCGGGGCAAACTGGGCAACAGTCGTTTGTTTGTGGTTTCCAACCGCGAGCCTTATAGCCACATTCGACGAGGTAACTCGGTGCAGGCCATTGTTCCGGCCAGCGGGTTGGTCACCGCGTTGCAGCCAGTGCTGTGCGCTTGCGACGGAACCTGGGTGGCCCACGGTGGCGGCGATGCAGACTTAGAGACCGTCGATGGCCACGACCGTCTGCGCGTCCCTCCCCAAGAACCGAAGTACACGCTACGAAGAGTCTGGCTGACGAAAGACGAAGAAGAGGGCTATTACTACGGTTTCGCCAACGAAGGCCTGTGGCCCCTTTGCCATATTGCTCACACGCGACCGATGTTCCGCGTCTCCGATTGGGAGCACTACGCCAAAGCAAACGTGAAGTTTGCAAAAGCCGTATTGGAGGAGATGGCGGGCATAGAAGAGCCGGTGCTGCTGGTCCAGGACTACCACTTTGGTCTATTGCCTCGGCTGGTGAAAAAAGCGCGACCGGATGCTCGCGTGGCAATTTTTTGGCATATCCCGTGGCCGAACCCGGAAACCTTCGGAATCTGCCCCTGGCAGCGCGAATTATTAGAGGGTCTGTTGGGTGCCGATTTGATCGCGTTCCATATTCAGTCGCATTGCACAAACTTCTTGCAGACAGTAGATCGCACCCTGGAATCGCGCATTGATTGGGACCACTTTGCGGTCAATCGCGAAGAGCATCGCACTGCGGTGAAGCCATTTCCAATCAGCGTGGATTTCCCTGCCACGGCGCACACCCAGCCTGAGCGCAACGCTTACCTGGAGCGGGTAGAGTTACTCCAGGAATGCGGTGTGGAGGCGGTGTTCCTCGGAGTAGGGGTGGATCGAGTCGACTATACCAAGGGCATCATGGAGCGCTTCTTGGCGATTGAGCGACTGTTGGAGAAATATCCGGTTTATCGCGAGAAGTTCACCTTTGTGCAAATCGGAGCTCCGAGCCGCACCCATATCAAGCGGTATCACGACTTCTTCGCGGACGTACAAGCCGAATCCGAACGGATTAACTGGCGCTTTCAGACGGGCAAGTGGAAGCCGATTATCTTCCTGAACCGGCAGCATAGCCACGGCGAGATCGAACGATATTACCGGACTGCGGACGTATGTCTGGTCACATCCTTGCATGATGGAATGAATCTGGTGGCCAAGGAGTTCGTCGCCGCTCGCGATGACGAACAGGGAGTTCTGATCCTCAGCCGTTTTACGGGGGCGGCTCGGGAGCTGCGCGACGCTGTTCTGGTGAATCCGTATGACATCGAACGCACCGCTGAGGCCATCCGCTATGCCCTGGAAATGGAACCCGAACAACGGACCGCCCGCATGCAACGTCTGCGAAAGGTGGTAAAGGAGCAAAACATATATCGCTGGGCGGCAAATCTGATTGGCGATCTGTGTGAAGTGCGCCTCGACTCCCCGAGCGCTCTCAGAGTTGCGAACGAGGCTGCGGCCGCTACTTTCCCGCCTGAAGCGTTACAGCGGTAGACCGAACTCAGGTGGATGCGGAACCCAAACCGAATCGAGCTGCCCGAACGAAGCTACGGAGGTGGGAGCATGACATTGGCGAACATAGTTGAGGTCGCAGTATTGGCCGCGATCGTGGTCGTGGCTATTCGTTTGTTCATGAAGCGCGGCTGATTAGCCAGCGGCACCGAAAACGCAGAGTCGCTCAGACCCACTAAGCGAAGAGTAGATCCAGGAAGTGATCCAGGCTCCACTAGCGTCGAGTTTCCCGCCATGCATGAGCGCATCCGATTCATCGACTATCGGGGAAAAAAGATTCTCTTGGTTGACTTATCAAACTGCCCAGTCAATCAAGTCGAAGAGGTCGTTCGCAAAGTTCCCGACTACATAACTGTTCAGCCGCTCGCTTCAGTCATGGTGCTTACCGACTTCACTGGCGCAACGTTCGATCGTGACGCCATACGCGCTATCAAGGAAACTGCAGTTTTCGACAAGCCCTTTGTTAGGAAGTCGGCGTTAGTGGGAATAGAAGGTATGCCCGCCTCTTTTTATGAGGAACTGAAAAGTTTCTCCCGGCGAGACCTGACGATTTTCAAGACTCGGGACGCAGCATTGATCTGGCTGACAGCCGACTCGGAGGATGCTTGAATCGACTCCGGCACCTGGAGAAGAGCCTGAGACAAGCGAGAAGGCAAAGGGAACAGTAATCGGGGACGCGAACATAGGACTTCCGGGCGGGACCCCACCTCGACTGTGGGGGCATGAAGCAAAATTCTCCCAAACGGCCGCCCCAGCGACTCAGTCCCAACTCAGAACGCGAGCAATCCGCTGGGCGTCAGTGTACGGTGAGCGATACCGTCGCGGAATGAGTAAGCGATCCCGCCGTTCGAATGACCGTGATGGTGTGGCAGGCGCCCCGGCATGGCCACCACGCCGGAACAGGAACCGCCGCCGCATGCCGGCAAAGTGATTTCCATTTTGTCCTCGCGGCATTCTGACGTCCACAATGAAACCCTGACTTTATGGTGTCTAGATCCTACGAACAACCTCCGCAACACAGTCTCAAACAGCATTCAACCCTTCGATACACGAAAAAACAGTGGAGTGCTCATTGTCTCCTGGCGCGAAATGATTCTTGCAGAGGGTCTCGCGATGAGCGTGCTCTATTCCGACGCTGGAACATAAACGCTGTCGGCAGCCACAAGTTCCGCATTGGACACTTCCGTTCGAAGCTTGACGCTCTGCATCCCGGACTTCTTTACCGGCTTGGCCAGGAATGTCAGGAGGTACTGGTGGAGCAACCGGCGCCCCAAATCGTCCAAATACGGAGAGAACGACACCGGAGACCCCGAACCCAGGTAAAAGGATTCACCCCCAGTTTCGTCCGATATCTGCGAGAGGTAGTTCTGACCCCAGTTGACACGCCATAAACTGTGTCCGACGTGGCCCGTCCCGGGGCTGTAGATCGAGAATACGACTATACCGGCTCGCTGCGCTTGCTCAACTGCCTGGTCAACGTAAGGGTCAGAGGCGCCACCGGGCCCATAGCGATCGATCCCATCCGAAACCATCAAAATCTCGCGGCGTTCGGGAACCTCGGGCCAGCGCTTAATCAGGTCAGAGACCGAAAAATAAGGGCTGGCGTTCACACCAGCATCTCCGAAGGGCAGCCGCAGACTCTTGGCCGCCTTGGTATGGTCTTCAGTAAGATTCTGTACTACATCGACCGTGCCGTTGCGCATGTAGCCAACGCCGATCTTGGTCGTGGGAGGCTGGGAATTGATAAATCGGCGAAGATCCTCGAGCTGAGAACCGAGGCTGCTGCCGGAAGCATCATCCAGTAAGAGAAAGAGCTCGAGCCCTGCATGATCCCCCTGCAACGGAATCCAATCGGCCGTCTTGACGCGATCTCGACCCTGATAAACCATCACGTCTTCCTTCTGGACGGGGGGCACATCGGCACCATGACGAGCTTCTGCCGTTACCACCATGTGCACTGGGGTTGCGGTTGCATTCGACTCCTGGCTCATAAGCAGAGGGCGGGCCGCGATGATGCCGAATACCAGGAGAACACTAAATCTCAAGCAGCTTCTGTGCATAAGTTCTTTCGGCGGAAAATTGGGTCGAACGCAACTCTTCCAACAGCCGCTGCCGTGCGGACCGCTTTGCCATCGATGTGAAGAACCATAGTGCTTGCATGTAAAGCACAGCAGGGTAGGGGGCAACTTTCACCTCCATTTCGCTAAGCTGTTGAGCCAGTCCGCGAAAATCACGACAACTATGCCGGTGCCTACCGCAACCACGAGCAATGCGGCCGCGAGGCGATACCTACGGTTGCGGCGGCGCATTTGACTCGTGTAAACGAGTTTGCCCTGAGCGAAGTCAAGAGGTGTCCCCCGCGGTGTGTAGGCCGGTTGATCCGGCCGCTCTTTCCGCAGTCCGCCCATAAAACCCCCAGAGGGCAGCGAGGTCTGCTAATCAGAGCTATCCGCGGCCATTGCCAGACTCGGGCGAAGTGTGCGGTGAATCTTGATGAAATTGTACGCTCAGTCAGGCGGTAATCAACAGAGTTAACAGCGCTGGTTTGACTCTCATAGATACTTCCGTTCCTTCGGTTATGCTTTCCCGGCTTTAGTGATTCTGTAGCCGGTTGCTGGCCACCAGACGCCAAAGAAATGAGGCCAAATGAGTGAACCGATGTGGAAAAGAGAGGACAGTAAGGGCACCCAACCGGTGCCAAGCTGGATGACATATGCTGAGGCAATGAATCAGTTTAATAGGTCTGCCAGAGCCTTCATGGAACAGGTGCATCTCTTGACTGAGGTCCGGACTGCGTATCAGGAAGCCATGGCGGTAGGCACCGAGCTTCGAAATAGGTTGGATGCGGGCGAGAGGACCCTGCGAGACCTTATGGCCCAACTGGAACAAGTGGTTAGCGCCCATTTGGGCGACCCCCCTCTTGACGGAAAGAAACCGGAACCGGTGAAAGGGGAGAATACCCGATCGAACAGCCAAGCTACGGGGACCGGGAGACTTCCATAGGGGGCCAGACCTACTTTGTTCCCTCCGATCAATGAGCGTGGTTGCGATTTCTCGACAGCAGTCGGCAGAATCTGGTTAGTAGTGATGAGTCTGCGCGAGCGCCTCCCCACGGTAGAGTTTATACAAGACCGACTGCGCCATGATCTCGCCCGCGAAACCACGCGGCAGGCTGATTATTTCCCTTGTCTCACTGGCTCGTACTTTCCTCACGGTAGCGGATTCGTTCACATCCTGACGTTATCGTTTTCGGAATAATTTCTATCAATACCGCCTCGAACGGAGCGACAGGGGGTCGTAGGAATGCTGGAAACGAAATGGGAAGACCTATACCAAATAGCGGTGCTCGAAACAAACATGTCGAAAATGGCTGCCTTGGAAGTCGTCCGCAAACAGTCCCGCATGATAGGTCACGATCTCATTGCGGTCCTTCAAGTACTTGCCCGTAATCACGACGAAGTCCGCGTCCTCTGCAAACAGTGCGGAGAAGGCTTGGCGTCGCCACGATTGACAGCTTCTCCGAAGTCTGCAACGACTCTTCGGACAAATTGTTCTCCAGATTGCTCTTGAGCATTCATAACGGTCGTAAAAGGCAAGCAGGGCGATGAAGACAAGAGTTAGTGGAACGGACTTCATTGTCTCTATTTTTTTCTGGAGAACTTATTCGGAATGTTCGTAGAGTGCATGGTCGGCGCCTTGGCCGGTACTTGGGAAAAAGACAGACTACGAACTGCTGGCGATCTATGAGCACCCGCGCGTGATTCCGTCCTTGCCGAACAACTACGAGAAGCCTTCAAATAAAATAAGTCAGACGCAATCCCGGAGCTGCCGATGCGCCCACATTAGACGGGCTGATGGATCGCGATTTCGCGGTGAATGAGTTCGTTACGAATTCAGGAACGCGCGCAATGCCGCCAGCGTTTCGTCGGGTATTTCTTCCGGCAAGAAATGCCTTCCAGGCAAAGGTTTGCCGCTCACATCGGAGGCGCGTTCCCGCCAGACGGCCAGCGTGTCAAACATCCGGTGCACAGCTCCGCGCTCGCCCCAGAGAGCAAGCACCGGGCAAACGATTTTACGCTTTAGATCTTCTTGGTCGTGTTCCATATCGATGGAAGCGCCCGCGCGATAATCCTCACAATTCGCATGAATCGTGCCCACGTCACGACAACAACGTAAATACTCGGCGAAAGCGTTTTCGTTCATCCATCTTGGTATCTCCCTGCTCGACATATCCCGAAACATCATGTACTTGAGGTAAAACTCGACATTGTCTGCAATGAGGGTCTCTGGAAAGGGAGACGGCTGAACGAGAAAGAACCAGTGGTAGAACGCCGTCGCTACCTCATTGTTGACGCTGTGCAACAACGTATATGTCGGCACAATATCGAGCACCGCCAGCTTCATGATTCGGTCGGGGTGGTCGAGCGCCATGCGGTGCCCAACCCGCCCTCCGCGGTCGTGCCCGACCACGGCAAACTTCTCAAACCCAAAATGGCGCATCACTTCTACTTGGTCGAGCGCCATACTGCGCTTCGAGTAGTTGGAATGGTTCTCGCCGTCCGCAGGTTTACTGCTGTCGCCGTATCCACGCAGGTCGGCAGCAACTACTGTGAAATCTTTGGCTAGGCGAGGTGCGATTTTGTGCCACATGACGTGCGTCTGTGGGCTGCCATGCAAGAGCAGCACGGGCGGACCTTGGCCGCCCAAAATCACATGGATGGTTGCGCCCGTTGTCGGGACTTTCGAGATCTTGAATCCTTCAAACATGCCCGCAGATGCGCTTGTGGATGGCTGCGCTTGAGCCTTTAAGAGAGTTGCTACTGCGGTTCCTCCGATGACTCCAGCCGCCCCTTTCAGGAAGCCACGCCGGTCGCGGCGGTAAATTCCGTCGTACGTTTTAGATCGGAAGAGCGTTGAGTTTGACATGATCGCGACCTCGCGTTATTCGCACTCTAGCAACTTTCGGAAACAAACCAGGGGGGCTCTAGCCTTCGTTTCTCGACTGAACGGAACTGCCCACGGAACCTACTCGAGTTCTACCTAAGATCCGTTACTCAACATGGGCATCGAAAACGGCGGTCTGAACATGACCAGAGCGTTTGACCTGCACAAAGATTCGGTATAGCCCAGCTTTGGGGAATCCATAGGGAAATGAGACCTCCGGGGACGATCCATTCATAGTCATCCCCATCGCAGCATGGGCGCCACCCTGGTTGCCAGATTGCAGCTCGTTAGCTCGCGGGGGAACGGGCGGTAAACTCGCCTGAGCCAGCTGCAGGGCGGCCATTGAGACCGAACCCGCGGGATGAACATGCGCGAACACCGAACAATCCGAACGCACAAAAGCTGCGTGCCCTGCCATTCCCATGTACGGCTCGAGATCTTGGGCAGCTCTCCCGTTTCGATCTTCGATCCGGAAGCGAAAGGACATGGGAACATTGGCTCTCAAGGGGGAGGAGTCGCGTTCCCAGATCATGCGCCCGCCGTCGGGCAACTGCGCCAATGTGGCATCGTCCTTGGTTGGCGTAAGAGGGCTTTCGGACGCTTGAGAATCGTCTCCGGAAAGCGGCATACCCGCAACGTTGGGCAGGTCGATTTGCCCAACCGCAGTCCATGGCACGCCATTGTCATCAACGATATCTGCGAAGATCTGGTACTTGCCTGCGAAAACTGTAGGCAAGTTTTCCAGAAACGACCCGCCTTCGATACGCTCAGGATGAAGATGGTACATGCGATCCATATAGGGGAGCCGGATCAGGAACAGATGCATCAAGTGTCCGTGGTCAGGAATGAACTTCTCCGGCTTGATGTATGTTGCCCAGAGGTCACCCTGACCTTGGACTCGAAGGAGAAGGCGGCCGTCCGGCTGCAATGTCGCCAGCGCATTCGGAGAATTAGCAGACCAGGTCTGGGTTTGACTGTTGCTAGCGTCTACTTTCCACCAGGCATTGCCGAGACAGATGACGATCAGCAGAAGGGCTGCAGCGGCAAACATGGCGGTTCGAGCTTTGCGTAGACCCTTCATAGTGGGGGCCTCCCCCGGTTGTAGTTGAGCTTCCCGTACCGAGGCACCGACAACGGAGACGATTCCGATGGAGAGGAAGATCATGCAGGCAAGCAGGATGGCGCCGAGGGATGTCTGCATACGCAGTGGGGTCTGGGCGAACGCGGGCATAGGTACGCCGAGTTCCGCCTTACCTCGCGCACCTTCGATCTGAATTCGCACCAGCAAGTCATAAGTCTCCATGACCCAAATGCTCCCGACAAAGAATCGCGGGTCCTGCGGCGATCGTTGGGCCAAGTCCGGGATCGCTTGCAGTTTGTAACCGAATCCGGAAAGGCGCAGGATATTCAGTCGAACCTCGTGAACGTCGTCGGACTCGCTACGAATCTCGACTTGGGCCAAGCCGGGAATGACCTTCGGCATACGCACCGTCACAAACACGTGATAAGGGCCAGCATCGTTTTCGTAAAATACGTCCGCGCTTCCTACGTGGGCATTGGCCGGTGCGCATACGACGAATGACAGGGCAATAAGAAATGAAGGAACACGCATGCGATGATCTCTCATAGAGACTCCGTTACGAAGCTGGACCTGTTATCTTTCAACCCGTTTTAGCCAATTGGCCCAGATGAACCCCAGGCGCGTGGTGAGAATCGCAGCTATCAAAGCAAGGGTCATGACGATCCAGAACTGGATACGTGTATTCTCTGAGGCTTGAAATTTATAGGGATCGAACATAAACCCAGCAGTATCGTCGTACGAGAAGTAATGCGTTCCGAAAATGCGATTCCGCGACAACGGAGACATCAGGAAGTTCGCGAAGGGCCACTGGAAGGCAACAAAGCTCGCCAAGAACACCAGTCCAGTCGCCGCAGCCTTTAGCCATGGTTTCCAAGCCTTGGTTGCTCTCCACAGCAGGTCTAGCGCCAGTCCAGGTACTATCAGCAACAGCGGAAACGCCATGGGAATGAAGTGAGTCACATTTTGATAGACCGGCCCGAGTTTCGGTTGGGCGGCAAAGAGTGGAAAAATCCACAGCTGGGCCAAGACTGCAGCCGTGTAGATGGCGACAACGATGGTGTTTCCCCACCGGTGTTCCGAGGCACGCGCCACGCCCACCAATGCAAGAGGAACCGCCAATGAGACCGCCAGATAGGCAGTCGCGCTATGCAATGCTTGGCTCACCGTATATTCGGTGATGAGGAAGCAGCCGTGCATTACGATGATCCCGCCGACGTAAAGAAACAGCCGGCGGAACATCGCTCGTGAATCGCCCTGGGCCCGGTTCATGGCACCGCCAATCAGAATCAAGGTGCCAATATCGATAGCGGATGACCCACTCATCAGCAAGACGTGAGGCGGACTGAGAATGGTGACATCGAGACCGTATGCGTTATGCCACCAGTTGTCGAAGGGAGCGGATGTGATCATGGCGAATCCACCCCAAGCAGCCATGAAGGCTCCAAGCGGCCCTCGAAAGCCCCATATCTTTACGCTGGCCGCTCTTCGGTGAGACGCTGCCGGGCTATGGCCAAATGTCGTGGAAAGTATGAGGAAGCCTGAAGTAAGGCCCCCGAGCACTCCACAAAGCTGGATGGCCAAATGGGCCGGGGTCCAGAATGTATCGCGTCCAATCGTCTGGTGCCAGGCGACGTCCCAGTACGCTCCAATCATGTCCGAGGTTATGGCGACGAGCATGCACCAAATCGCAGCGGGCATGCGGAAAGTGGCGGAGGTCCCTTTTGTCTCCAAAATGTTGATGGAAACTGGCTGGCTGGCGTCTGGGACAGCGACACCGCCGTTTTGCGCCGCCACGGCCCTCGTGCTAAGTTCTGCATTCATGGAGTGTGCTCACATGCGGGTTGACCATGCCTCATTGACCAATTCGGAGTCATTAGGAAACGCTGAAAATCTCGTGAAAAAACTCTGAAACCGCCATGTTCAAGCAGCCGCGACACTTATTCGAGTTCGGCCGGTTTCGCCTGGATCGCACTGAACGTTTCCTCTTCCAGGACGGCGCGGCTGTTCCGCTTTCTCCGAGACTCTTCGACACCCTCTTGGTTCTGGTTGAGAACAGCGGCCACCTGGTGGAGAAGAACGACTTAATGCAGAAGGTGTGGAACGATGTTGTGGTCGAAGAGAACAACCTCACCCAGAGCATCTCGGCTTTGCGCAAGATTCTGGGCGACAACCTCGACGGTCCGAAATTCATCGAGACCATCCCCAAGCGGGGTTATCGCTTTGTCGCTCCAGTTAAGGAAGTCTCGGAGGAAGAACCCGGAAATGACGGGGCCGCTGTCACCAGTTTGAGCGAACACCCTGGAACCGTGCTCTCGGGGCAAGGGGGCGGGCAAAAGCGTTCACTACGAATCGCTCCAGCAATCGTGCTTGGAACCATGCTCCTGGTGCTGGTGGTGGGATCGGCCGTCATGTGGCGCTCCTGGACCCGTTGGGGAAGACAGCTACAACTAAAGGAGACGCAACTCACAACGAACTCTTCAGAAGCTTCCGTGACCGCCGCGGCAATATCGCCTGACGGCAAGTACCTCGCGTACGCCGACAGTACTGGACTCTACCTGCGTGTGAGCAGAACCGGAGAGACGCACCCTATCTCTGTTCCCCCAGCTTCCGTCATCGGCGGGCTAAGCTGGTTTCCTGACGGCACAAGACTGCTGGCGACGGTCACTGGTCTTCAACCCAACGTGGATAGTGTCTGGGTGATTTCCATTTTGGGTCAGTCCTCGGTCAAGCTTCTGGACGGCGGCAACCAAGCTGCCGTCTCACCGGACGGTTCACAAATCGTTTTCGTCCGCGGAAAGGGCAAAGAGCTTTGGCTCATGGCTGCCAACGGAGAGTTGCCGCACCGGATACTAGTCGCCGCAAACGAGTATCTTGCGGGCCCGGTTTGGGGTTGGGATGGCAGGCATATCGCCTATGGAAGAGTTTTCTCAGATTCAGATAAGGTAGACACAGTAGTTGAGACGCTTGACCTGGAGACGGGAAAAATCACTGTCTCCTTCTCTGATCCAGAAATCACGTCGGGAATACCTCTACCCGACGGACGGCTCGTCTACTCTCGAAACGAGGTCATCTCCGGACAACCGGGTGCCAGTCTTCTAGAGTTCAACACAGATCCACGTTCGGGGAAGGTGGTCGGAAAGCCCCGCCAACTCGCCCGTTGGCCTGGCTCCTCGATATCGGGTTTGGGGGTGACCAGCGACGGGATGCACTTGGTGGCTCTAAAGGGCCTCGTGCAGGCTGACGTATACGTAGGCGACATCGTGGAACACAGCCTCAAGAACGCGCGCCGCCTCACCTTCAATGATCGGGACGATTTTGCTGCGGATTGGACCCCCGATAGCCACTACGTCCTGTTTGCCTCCAATCGCAATGGCAGCATGGATATTTTCAGGCAAGGAGTAGGTGAGCGTACCGCGGAAGCTCTCATCGCCGATCCGGAGGACAAACTCTCCCTTCACCTCAGTCCGGACGGCCAGTGGCTCATGTATTTTGCTTTTCCGGGTGGGTACTCAGCGACGAAAGCGCCGCTTCTGATGCGAGCTCCGCTCTCGGGCGGCCCTCCGCAATTGGTATTCAAGGCGCGGCCTGCCTCCGATTTTCGCTGCCTGAAAGCCCCCGCGACAATGTGCGTGCTGAGCGAATGGGAGAACCGGCAACTCGTGTTTTACGTGCTTGATCCGGCCCGAGGCAAGGGACAGGAACTCGCAAGGCAGGAAATCGCCTTGGGGCCGGAGATTGTGGAATCCAACTGGGATCTTTCCCCTGACGGCTCGCGCATCGCGCTGGCGATACCCGAGGGTCCGCCGGCCCGTATTCGAATCCTGTCGTTGGCCAGCGGTGCGCTGCGAGATATCCGCGTGACTGGGTGGTCTACCTTTCAGTCGTTGGAATGGGCTGCCGACGGTAAGGGTTGGTTTGTGGCTAGCCGATCAGCCGCGGCGAACACGCTTCTTTTTGTTGATCCGCAGGGACACGGATACCTGCTGCGTCAAACCGCCGGCGGCTACGACACGTATGCCATCCCGTCTCCAGACGGCCACCATCTGGCTTTCCTGGAGTACACCTCCGCAAACAACGCATGGATGTTTGAAAACTTCTGACGGAATTTATCGGGAGCGGCGAAGACAGACTCCGCGCGGCACGAGTCTTTCCATCACTGGGACAACTCCACAGAACGTCGGCGATTGTTGATACCTCGTTGTGTGACAGGATTGGCGCACGTGGAAAGGGCGATAAGTGTCCACATCCTTGCAGCGCCGTGTGATCAACGCATTATTCCCGAACGACGCACACACCGGATGTGATCGGTTCATCCGTCGGATTAGTACCAATAATGGGATGAGCAGGTCCTTCGAATCGGAGAGACTGAAAAACTTCGTCGGCACGCCTGAGGTACGCGCTAGAGGTGTCTGGCTCGGGTGGGGGCAGTCCTCAGATGTATTTGCCTACTCGTCGAAGAAAAGTGGGTTTTGCAACCGGTTTCACCAGGTATTCGCCGCAGGTATCAGGTTGAGGATTCGAGGGCTAATTCCTGAAACCACGAACCGCAGGAATAGGGGAGGTTTCAGGGGTGTTTCTAATGACAAACAACGTTTCGAGGCCGTCGGGACCCGGCGCAGCCTCAGTGGCAGGTGAACGAAAAGGTGAGATGTAGGCACGAGCCCGACTGAAATCCGTCGATTTTCGGCCATCCAGCACCCCACACTTACGTAACCTGACCGCCCGTGGCGGCAAGAATATTCTTGGCTGCATGGCCGAAGTAAAAACCACTTCCCCCCGCAAAATTATTGCCCAGAATTTGGACGAAGCCAAAACAGCCGCTTACGCAAACGATCCGCAAACCGAATTGGTAATTTTGGGGCTGAGTGATAACGCCGCCGTGACCACCTGCGGATGGGCGAAACGTTTCTTCGAAAACAGGCCGAGCGGATTCTAACTTCAGCCGAGGGAAGGCACGGTCCCGTTTTGGGGATGTCACGAGACAACTGCGAATCTCGGCCCTCAGTCTTGTCAACGAAATGGTCTGCTCTCATCTGGAATTCTGACGCGCTACTAACTAGAGTCCTCTTCGCCCTCTGTGAAAGAAACACGGTAAGTATTGTATTGTGGGCTTTCGGGGCATTTGCCTGACGATCAAAAGTGGATTGGTTAGGGATTTGGCTCGCGCCAGGTCGCCCGACATTGCAAACGCAGCTTCGACTCCGGAACGAGCTTCAAAGCCCAGGCCGCTGACCGCCGGGCTTCGGTTGCATTACCATAGGCCGCTTGTGCGAGAGCAGCATTCGCCTGCCAGATGCCACCGTTTTCTTTGCCGTCCACCTGCATGGCTGAGGCGACAGCCTGTTTGGTCAACTCGCGTGCTTTGTCCAGATGTCCGGCATACGCTTCGGTATCGGAGGCCAACGCCAGTCCGAAGCTCTCATATTCGGGATGGCTCGCAAACCATCGTTGCTGTTCCGCCACCGCGGCCGAATCGCGGCCTCGGGCTTACGTCTGGTCACATAAGTTGTGGCTACCGAATGCTAGAATGCCGTGCAATCGAACCGGAGGTAGATGCGCGTCGGGTTTTCGCCCCCATGGATGCCGAGAGACTCGATAATGCAGAACGTCGCCCGCGAAAATTGGAGGTCGTTATACTTCTTCTCCGGGCTTGTGGTCTTGTTTGTCTTGGTAATCGGTGTACTCATCCTGTTTCCTTCTCTGCCTGATCCCACCTGCGCGTCCTTGATCGTGGGTTCAGAGAAAGAAATACCCATCACTCTTCCCGCGACCTGTGACCGAGTTTCCGCGGTCGATCCAGACACTATGGTGAAGTACCTCGAAAATGAACGAAACCGTCGCGGTCTCACGTTCAGTCACTGGATCATATGTACCGAAGCTCCAACTGGAGGCTTCGCCTTTATGGACGACCCACACTGGTTGCCCAGCTATGTCCCGGGTACGTACCAATATCGACGAACGGTTGTTATCGTCCCCTATGCTCAGCCGATTCCGAAAGGCTCTCAAGTGGTCGGCGAAGTCTGCCTGATGCCATGGCGGAAGTATATTCGGCAGATTGCAGGACAGTGCAACGGCAAGTTCTCGGCCTGGAAATAGTCTTACTGTGGCCCGAAACTCTCGGTGGCATCAAAGTAGATTGGGCGGCAAGTCGATTCGTGAAGTCTTGGCTCAAGATGGAACCGATGGTCTCCGACTTCGACTTCGAAAGAGGCGTGCCCAGCCAACAATCGTGGCGATAACCCATGCCCAGAAGCAAAACACGACCACTATTGACGGCCTGGGAGGATTGTCTGCGGGGGATCTGCTTATGATGCCGATCCCGCAGTAGATCAACTGAGCAGTAATGAGCGCTTGCACTGAGAACACGAGCACGGCTTTCGAATGTGCCGATACCTGCCTCCCGGCCCGATCGAAATGGTAGGCAACGAAGTACCACAGCCAAAAAACAAAAAACGTCCAAGGCACATAGATGATCAGGTGATGGTCATCGAGCGCGTAAGTGAACCCATCACTAACCGCCGACATCCACAAGATCGGGATAGTAGCAGGGAGATTCAGGCCAGCAGCCAAAGTCCACAACGGAGGGTCTCCGATCTGCCATCCTCCGACTTCATGCCGCATAGGTGGAGGCCATTTCGCTGAGGAACGGATCTGATACTCCGCGATAGCGATCATGCCAAGAAATGCGAACACTGCCACAGCCGGCAGGATCGTCCTGGCTCGCAACAGACGATGTGTGGAGTTGAGCGTTTCGGAACTCATCGGCTTGGGCTAATTCGTATTCCAAAACAAGCAGACGTCGTGCGCAAGTAACTTTAGATACACGAAGCGAAGGCAGCGCGCGGAACGGACCCGTGACGCGACAAGCACACTCTTTGCCTACGATGGGCCGGGTTCAAGGAGACCCGGCGAATGGAAGCATTTTCCAACTGAAATGGGTGGTGTCACGTCACAAACAAGCGCCTCTTCTCAAAGAGTGCGAGGAGTTCTGCGCATTGCCAGCAGCAAGGAACGAGCCACAAGACCCTTCACAACATGGCGCCAGAGCTGATCGCGGTGATCCGATTGCTTCGGATGGAAGAGCTCCGCGAAGTCAGCCTGGAAGAAATCAAGCGCTCTGCTGCAGCATGGGCTGTGGAACAGCGCTCGAACCCCAGATCGCGGAGTTACAGGAAGTCCGCCAGCTACTTTATCTTCGTTGCGAAGAAATGGTTGCGCTTCCACGGAAAGTTGAAGATGCCCGCTCCGCCACGTGGGCGCTTTGCTGACGAACTCGATGACTTCGTGGCGTTCATGGCACCGAGCCAGGGCTCTCTCCTGTCTCCATAATCCCGAGGCCGAATGGGCGCAGGATGAGCCCCGTTGATTCGGGACGAGCCCCAGGGGACCTGAGATTGCCGCGCAGGTCGGCTGGTGATCCGCTGGGAGTACCACGTCGAGAACTTCTTCGGTAGGGTCCGCCTAGGGTGTAGACAGATCTTGCTCAGGTATTTATGAGCTTTCACTCGGAGCGCAACGCTACACTGGGATCCATGTTGATCGCCCGGCGGGCGGGCGCATAACATGCAAGCCACGCGACTGCTTCCAACACGCGCGGGACCGTCAGGAATGTGCGGGCATCCCAGGCACTCACGCCGTAGATCAGGCTCGCCAGCACCCGCGCAAGTCCCAAGGAGAGAAGTACCCCTGCGCCGATTCCAATCGTTGAAAGCAGAAAAGCTCGCCCGATAACCTCGGAAAGCAATTTCCAGGAGTGCGCTCCGAGCGCCATCCGAACGGCAAGATCACGCCAGCGCTCGGTCACGGAATTTGCCATTACTCCGTAGACTCCGACGCACGCCAGGGTCAGCCCAAGAAGAGCAAACGAAGACATCAGACCCGCCACATATTGCAGAGCGCTTGCTTGGCTACGAACGAGTTCGTCGAGCGATTGAAGATTCTCAAGCGGCAGATCCGGATCAATGCTCCGGACTTCTGAACGAACCGCGGCCGCAAGCTGTGTCGGATCGCCCTCGCTGCGGATCACAAAATCCGCCGAGCGCGTCGAAGTCTGCTCAGAGGGTAAGTACAGAATCGAGCGGAACGAACGATCGTAGATTTCGTTTTGCACGTTCGCGGCGACGCCAATAACTGTGATCCGGTTTTCTGCACTGGCAGACGACATCCGGATCTGCTTGCCGACCGCGCTCTGCCCCGGCCACAGTCGTTGTGCCATGCTTTGACTCACGATGCCCACTCGCAGGCTGGTGGAGAGGTCGCCGGTGTAGAACTCCCGGCCTTCACGCAACGAAATGTGCATACTGCGGAAGTAGTGATTGCTGACCGAATCAACCATCGCCACTGGACCTTGCCCGGCCGCCGCTGGCAAGTCGCGCACAATGAGATCCGAGGTGTTTTCAAACGAGCTATAAGGAATGCCGCTCGCCAATGAAGCAGACTGAACGTTCGGGAGTCCCTTTAGCTGATCAAGAAGGCGATTGTCGAATGCTCGAACCTGTTGCGCCTCGGGATAAAGGCCTTCCGGCAGATCGATGTGAAAGGTCAAGAGTGAAGCAGGCGCCAGCCCTTGTTGCCCGGTGGCCAGCAGGGCGAAGCCTTTCGCCATCAGCGTTGCCGCGATTAGCAGCACGGTCGCCATTGCGGTTTCACTCACGACAAGGGCGGCACGCCAGAAATGGCTGCGGCGGCCGGCAATGCGAACTGCGGATTCCGCCAAAACGCTGCTGATTTGCGCCTTCGAACTTTGCCAGGCCGGAGCCAAACCGGACAACAGGCCGGAGGCCAGCGCGACCAGCGCGGTAAACACCAGGCTCCGTGTGTTGATCGCGAGGCTGTCCACATCGCAGAACCAGCGGACGTCATCGGGCAGAGTTCGGCGAAGGACCGCCACTCCATAAACACCGAACAGCACTCCGAGGGCCCCTCCCATGATCCCCAACAGCATGCTTTCCACCAGCAACTGGCGAAACAAAGGCCGGCGGCCGGCGCCCAGAGCGGCGCGAACTGCGATTTCCGATCGGCGCTTCGCCGCCCGGGCAAATTGAATGGCGGAGATATTCACACAGGCAATCAAAAGAACCATCGCCGCGACGCCGGTCAGCAGTAGGGCGAATTGGCGGTTGTAGTCGAGAACGAATACCCGATCCGGTTCGTAAAGAGCGGGAAAGCATGAAGTCTACTCGGGTCGTCGCGAGGCCGACCTTGTTATGTCTATCAGTAATGGTGGATTGTTGCTGCGATTCGGCGTAAAGTACCCCGCCGAGCGGCTAGTGCAGTCAGATGGGACCGGAGGACTCACGCGGCGAAGTGTCAATATCAACGCCTAGTTCGAACCTCGGCCGTCATGTGTTTGGAGCGGCGGCTTTGGCCTTTGGCCTCATCACGCTGGCCTGGCACGACTACAACGGCTGGCATCTACCGCGTTACTTTGTCTACGCCGCCGCCGTTGCCGAGATCTTCGGCGGAGCTGCGATTCAGTTCCGTCGGACCGCGAAAACGGGCGCAGTCGTCCTTGGTGCGGTTTATCTTGTCTTCGCCTTACGGTGCGTGCCACAAATCTTCGCCAAACCGCAGATCTACAATAGCTGGGGCAACTTCTTCGAGCAGTTCTCCCTCGTGACCGGAGCGGCGATCGTTTATGCCCGCTTGTCATCGCCATGGTCACGGGAGACGCTTAATCGGATCGGTCGCATTCTCTTGGGCATCTGTGCCGCTTCCTTTACCCTCGAACAGGCGCTTTATCTTGGCGCTACCGCCAATCTTGTTCCGAAGTGGTTTCCGCCAACTCAGATGTTTTGGGCGGTAACAACGACTGTTCTGTTCGCACTCGCGGCTGTGGCTCTTCTTACGAATCGAATGGCACTTCTCGCTACTCGCCTTCTGACAATGATGCTCGTGCTCTTTGGGCTACTCGTGTGGGTACCGTTGATTCTTTCGGATCCCCACGATCATGCCAATTGGAGCGAAATCGCCGAGACCTTCGCGATTGCAGGAACAGCGTGGATTCTCGCTGATGTCCTCGGCGATTTTTGGCTTAGTGACCATCGCCCGCAATGAATGGAGTTCTTTCCCACAGTCTCATCCCAGGTGCCGGGCGATCCTCAGTTGGTGTAATCGCCTGTGGCGGTTGAAAAACTCACACTCTAGAAGGTCGCAGAAATTTCATCGCGCTAGGGTGCCTTATAAACGACGTTCTCGATTTTGATGGACATTTTCTATCCCTCGACCGGGACAGTTTTTTCAAAAGAGGGGTTGTTTCAACAGCCATGCCTGGGTACATCAGTTACTTCGGAGTAGCCCGTGATGCGCCCGGGATTCTGTTCTGTCAGGCGTTCGAGCTCCATAGCGCGATTGTAGCGTGACTCTGACTCCGAACCCTGAATGACCTACGTACCACTGGTTTTGGCAGATATCAATCACAGTCTGTGCTGGTCACGTTTCAAGCACTGGGGGTAACTTGTTTAGGCGGGTTTGTCTACGATATGGTCTTCAGGGAATGTGCAAGCTTACGACCATGGTCGGTATGGAGCGCAATTGGATCGTCTTCGAGAGACCCGGGTGCCAGACGTGCTTTACCCCCACTTGTTCGGTCTAGCCTGGTCAGAAATCGACACTGCTCTCCAGCGGATGCACTGTAATTGTGAGCCGGTTCATGCCTCAGGAGTATTTCGAATAAGTCACGGGACCAGTCTGGGGGCAAAACTTCTTTTGCTGTTCTTGCGACTACCGCCTCCAAATGCCGCTGCGCAAGTGGAACTGATGGTTCGGCCACTCGGAGAATCCGAGACGTGGTTGCGATTGTTCGATGGCAAGCCAGTCGCCACTGTCCAACAGGAGTCCGTGAGTGGTCTGCTGGCTGAACGATTTGGCCCAATCGAGTTCCGATTCCGGCTGAGCTTTGCGGATCATACGATACATTATCGGCAGGTCGGGGTGAGTCTGCGTCTGCCTTTTTTCCCAGAGATTCCCCTACCAAGATGGGCGTCTCCGCATGTTTCCGCATGGGAGACGGCCGGGGCGAGCGGGATGGAAACTCGTATTCTAGTGGAAGTATCCGCCCCACTTGCGGGTTTGCTGTTTTCTTACGAGGGCCAGCTGAGGCGAGAACAGGTTTAACCATGGCTGTGGCTCTATGGCTGTTGGCCCTGCAGGGTGTGATTGGAGCATTCGATACGGTTTACTATCACGAGTGGAGAGCGCGCCTTCCAGGCTTGGGGCCCCAGGCGGCCTCGGAACTGAGGTTACATGCCGCGCGCGACGTCTTCTATGCTCTAATCTTCGCAACGCTGCCATGGTTCGCTTGGCAAGGTCTGTGGACCATCGCTTTGGTAACCGTGCTGGTTGCAGAGATCGCGTTGACCATGGCAGATTTTGTCGTTGAAATCTCGGTTCGCAAGCCCCTAGGAGATGTGTACGGCGGTGAACGGTTGACCCACGCGACCATGGGTATTCTTTATGGCGCGATGCTAGCCAACCTGTACCCCACTATGCGAGAGTGGGGAGTGCGACCGACGGCCCTAGAGTGGACTCCGGCGAATACCGCGCCGATGCTCCGGTGGTGCCTCACGGGAATGGCGCTGGGAGTCCTCCTATCAGGGATGCGTGATCTATACGCGTCTCTCGGCTTGCCCTGCGGAAATTGGCCGTGGACGTTATCGGATTCGTCACGCGATGGTCGTCCATGATTGCGCGTCGGCATTTCCACTGTGTCGCCTTCGTAGCGGCTGGCCTTTATAACATCATATGGGGTCTTTATGCGGTCATCGATCCACAGTGGCTGTTCCGTTTTGCGAGGATGCCACATGAGAACTATCCACAGGTCTTTGCCTGCCTCGGCATGGTCATAGGTTTGTACGGCGTCCTGTATCTTGAGGTGGCGCGTGTACCCGAAAGAGGCTGGGTGATAGCGGCGGTTGGTCTTACGGGAAAAGTCTTCGGTCCCATCGGCCTCGCGCGCCTCATTTGGAGCGGGATCTGGCCGGTTCGGACGATGATTCTCTGTGTGACCAACGACCTGATTTGGTGGATTCCCTTCGGTCTCTACTTGTACGATGCCTGGCCTGTCTTCCGGAAGAAACCGCAAACGGCGTAGAGGTTATGCGCCCCGCAGCCTCATCGGCGGCTGCTGCTTAGGCGGCATAGATCTTTGACCACGGTCAGATAACTGCGCGCCAATTCCCGCAGCATGCGTACCCCGTTGTCACCGTGGTAGACCGGCTTGAGGTCATTGAGGCGTAACCGATCGGCGAGTTTGCGAGCATCGATCTTATCACTCTTGTTTGCCCTGTTTGAGCAGAGTATTCTTCCATGGATTGCACACGATCAAGCAGGCCACATGCGGCTTGCGCAAATCGTACAACCATGCTGGCGAGGTTCCCTCCTCGAAGGTGACTGACAACGTTCCACGAAGTCCGGCAAAGAAATCCAGAATGGTAGACGCTTTTGTTTCCAAATGGATTCCATAATGACCTTACCCTGGGAATCGCATGACCGCCACCGAGATCGTTGCTTGATGAATGTCCATCCCAATATAGTTTTCACCGCTCATCGAGGGTGCTCCTTTCGTAGGTGATCATGCGGATGATGACAACCTACTCCGTAAGGGGCGCCCTCTTATAATGCGATTTCGCCAATTGAGCACTCCACGCGCCGGGCAACTGGAAATTCAGACTTGGTCTCCGTTGCCTGCGCTTGCGCGGGAAAGGGTTCAGTGTAAGAGAAAGCGAATCACGAACTCACCTCGCCGTCCGGACTTGCAATCACAACCACGTAACCGTCCGGGTCACGTAGCCATATTTCTCTGTGGTTGGGATTCGGGTTGATGTGCGGTTCTAAGATGACCTGAGCGCGCGACGCACGGGCCCGCTCGACAACCTCATCAAAGTCGCCCACCTCGAACCAAAGCAAGACGCCATGGCCAGGCGGTGCCGCATCGGCGTTGACGAGGTTGGGGTGAGCATCCTTGTCCCATGCATGGAGTTGAAGAATGAGTTCACCACGGCACTGCATTCGATCGTACACTTCGCGATGGGGATGTTCCGGAAGTGAATCGAAGCCGAGCAGGTGCCGATACCATCTGCTGCTCTCGCGAACATTGCGCACCGCGATTAGCGGCTGTGCCCGGACGAAGGCGCTCCGCCCGACAACTCTCATGCACCCTCCTGATGAAATCAGCGTCGCCAGGAAGTCGGTTAAACTCTGATTTCGCTCGCTGGGGCCATTCTTTACTGGCCCGACCCCATGGGTCAAACAGAAATACTTTGATGACGAAATCACAGACTACCGGCACAGGCAATCCCCCAGCCGCGATACAGTGCCTTGAGCCGGTTCATCACCCGGTTCAGATCCTGGCTGATGGTCTGATAACTACGGCCCAACTCGCGTAGCGTCCGTAAGCCATTCTCTCCGTGGTAGACCGGTCGCAGTCTACCCGTGCGTAACAAGTCGGCCAGCTTGCGCGCCTCCACTGTGTCGCTCTTGTTGCCTTCCTTCAATAAGGCATTGCGTCGCGGATCGCAGACCAGTCCCTGCACCTAGGGCTTGAGCAGATCGTAGAGCCAGGCTGCCCAGGTGCTCTCTTCCCAGGTGACATGCAGTTCGCCTCGCGGACCGTGAATCAATTGCAGCAGGCTGCCGGCTTTGGTTTCGACAATGGATTCCATCACCAGATTCCCGTTCGCACTCAGAACAGCGATCCCCGTCGCTTCCTTGTGCACGTCCATGCCGATCGACTTAATGTCACGACCGTGAGTGCCTCCTTGGGGGAACGCTCATTCGTGCCAACGTCTATCTTTCCGCCAAGGTTAGACTGTCATGGTTTAGTCCCGCCCTTTTAGCTGAAGTTCACCATCCTGAGTCGCAGCGCGGGCAGCGCCAACTCAGCTTCACCTTTCTGAAGTGGGGCGTTCTTTCATCATGCATTGACTTCGTAGATGGTGTAAACGTTGTTTACAACAGTAGTCCGGATGTAGCAGACTTCTGTTGGCTTACCCGTGGACACGCCTATCGACGACACATGCGTCGGGCAGCACGCTCGCAAACGAACGGAGCTGTATGAACGTCCTTCTACTCTCCATGCCAGACTATTTCGAGCACATGCCCCCGATCGCCGTTCGCATGCCGAACGGAGCTCTGACCTCGCTCGCAGGAAACGTCGATTCCCACCACCAAGTTGCGGTTGCCGATCTGATTCTCAGCCATCGTGAGGTGCGGAACACGGTCACCAGGCTGGTGAATGAGTTGGATCCGGACGTGGTCGGGCTTTCCGTGATGACCTTCCAGCGCCGGACTGCTGGGCGCATCATCAATCTGGTGCGTGCGCTCAAACCCGCTGTGAAAGTCGTGGTGGGCGGTTACGACCCTAGTCTTGCCAGCGACGCCTACGAAGGAATGGACGTGGATTTCATCGTGCGTGGCGAAGGCGAGGTCACGTTTCGCGAACTTTTGCGTGCCTTGGAGCAGGGTGGAGATTTCGGTCGGATCTCCGGCCTTTCCTACCGCGCCGGCGATCGGTGGTTGCACAACTCCAGCCGTCCGGTACATCGGCTGGAAGGCGATGAGATCCGCCTCCCCAATCGTAAAGCCCGCGTGCTCGAAGGCTATACGCTGCTCGGACGCCAGATCGATGTGATCGAGACCTCGCGCGGCTGCACCTACGACTGTAGTTTCTGCTCGATCATCGAAATGCGCGGACGCAACTTTCACACCTACAGATTCGAACGCATCCTGGCTGACATCACTGACGCGCGAGACCACGGCGCCCGTACCATTTTCCTGGTGGACGACAACATTACGCTTAACGTGCATCGTTTCGAGGCGCTCTGCCATGCCATCATCGACGTTGGGCTGAACAAGCTGGACTACTTTGTCCAGGCCATGACCTCGGCCATTGCCACCCACGGCAAAACACTTGCTCCCCTGATGCGCGAGGCGGGATTCCGTTACGTTTTTCTGGGGATCGAAAACATACTGGAAGGCGATCTCCAGTTCTTGCGCGCCACCGCCAAAAACACGGAGCGCGACGGTGGACAGCATGCCGGAAATGCCTCAGTAAAGGCTATCGACTACCTGCGCCAGAACAAGATGTTCGTCGTCGGAGGACTGATCGTCGGAAATCCAAACGATACTAGGGAATCCATAGAGGCCAACCTTGCGTTCGCCCGCCGCTACGTGGACTGGCCCTACATTCAGCACCCCACACCTTATCCGCGAACGCCCATGACGGAAGAGTTCCGCGAGCGCGGCCTGATTATGAATGAGCGGCTCGAGGAATACGACGGTACCACCGCGGTCGTCCGCACGGAGCACGTGGTCGCGGAAGAGGTCGAGTACCTTCGCTGGAAGGCTGAGCGCTGGATGAAGATTCGCCATATGCCCGCGGCCCTTCTCCACGATCCCGGGTTCGTCGTTCGGCATGCCCGGCAGATGCTGACCTATACCTTTCGCGGTTGTACGTTGCGCTCAATGCTCGGGCTGGAAGACGAGCGGAGAGCGTTCGAGCGTTACAAGACGATACGGCATCAGGAGCGGCAATATATATAAACAAAGCCTCTAACCGACCTGCCCTGGGTGGCCCAGTGTTGCCTCGCAGCCTCGGAGACTAAAGGCTGAACGCGCACGCCGGTCATATTTTTGCTTTCGCGTCTCGGCCGCCCGGATCTTCGCGGGATGGCCCCCGACACTCCATCCCCAACTCATCCAGCAGTTCCAAGAACCACGGCATCGCCCTTCCTCGGCTCAGCGGCGCGCCAGTAATTGTTCGGCGACAGCGATGGTAATGCAGCCGGAATTGCAAGTAAGCGTCGGCCGGAGGTGGATGTTGACAACCCCCAGCCAACGCCTCCACGTCATCTGACGTTTGCTAGGTTTGCAGCTCGCCTTTCGAGAGGAACCCGATCGTGCGTTTCGCGCCTTCGAGTTCCATCAGTTCTCGGCGGTTAGGAGCATTAGAGCGAACTTCAAACAACCGATCATCCACCGCCTTCAATGCTGCTTCCAGTTTGGGTCTAAGACGTGCCTGATCCGTCTCAAATAGCGCGTCTTGATAAACCTGCTTCCACACGGACTGATTGCTGGCTTGTGACACCTGCATGAAAACACCTCCACATTGCAATTGAGACTTTCCGGCCAAACGTAAGCGACCCGGCAGAGCTAATCTCTCCGGTTGTCGTAACTCAAATTTGAGGTTGGCTGTGTCTCAGCAACGGAGGACACAAGCGGCGAGAGATAGCAGCGTGGGAGAGGTCGTTTTCCCCGAAGAACGTGCGGAGCACTTACTTTGGTTCGAGACGAAGAGTCTCTGGGAGTCCACGGCAAGGCTCTGTTGGTTCAGGTGAGTGGGAATTTTCAGCGAAAACTCTTTCGATACCTCGCTTTGGCTGTATAGAGAGTCGTTTTCCGAAAGACCGTCAGGGAAAACAAATGCGAACAGCGCAAAACTGGCGAGAACCGCGACGAGTATCCTGACCAATTTCCCTTTCATGGTTTGCTACCAGATCGAACGAGTTGAGTTTACCTTTTTTTGCTGTGAAAGTCCTGTGTGGATGGGGTGGAAAACAGGCGTAAGCACTCAGAACCGCATAGCGCGGCCGCAAGATTGTCGTAGGCTAGGAACTGCGGCCCGCCGAGCGAAGGGGGAGACAACTCCTGACCCGGTGGTTGGTGTAATCGCCTCGGTTCCATCGATGAATCTGGCAATCAGAGTAGCGAAATTGGGCGATCGCGCCCCCTTCGATTGGTAGTGGATTCCCTATTGATCCACGAAGGGCGGAGCGGTGAGTTCACAAAAAATCCCCGCCCTGTTCTCCCAACGGACGGAGAGTCCAGGACGGGGCACCGGTTCGAAGGTTAAGCTGCTTTCGCCATTTGGGCGCGCATCTGCTTCATGAACTCGCGCATGGCCGCGATGTGGCCTGGCGATCGGCCCTCGATCCATTTCTCGTAACGTTGCGCAGCTTTTTCCAGGTTGGTGCAGAACGTCTTGGCGACGAAACGCTCTCGGAATGCAGGGACAACCGGCTTGACCATCTCCCAGACACCGAAAAACTCACCACTGGTTTCGAAGAACAAGTCCTCATGTAGCAGATCATAGTTGAGCAGTGCACAGGCTTGTTCCCAATAGTTGATGACCATACTGGCGAACACACCGGGAATTCCGTACCGCATTACGTCGTCGTCGGACTCAGTTTGGCCTCGCGGCGCTGATCGTAAACCTGAAGATGTAGTTGCGCTTGTTCGTACGTCGGTTTTGTACTCATGTCTATTATCTCCTTTTGAGCCTTGCTGTTCCTGGTTTATGAATTGGCACTGAGAGCTTGTTCTTTTTCAGGCACTTCCGAAGATTCGGGCTCGTCGAATTAAGGCTCCTCTTTGGCAGGAGTTGAGTGTAGCGCATGTCATAACGACGTTGGCCTCCTCGTCCCGAGCCTTTTTGGTTGACACCCCAAAGTCTATTCGTCCGTTGTGAGGCCGACGTCGTTAAGACATCCGGCATGTGTTGCCTGGTGAGGGCGTTGTAGAATGGGCGCTTTCGGGAGCCTCTATGCTTTCACCCCCCTCGCCTTGGTCAGCTCAACTCTTCTGGCGGAGACCTAGATTGCGGAAGAAAGCCCCACCGTTGGCGATGGCGTTCTTGCTCGTTGTGGCTGTCAGCACTTGCCATGCGGCGGGGAAAGGAATCGCCAAGCTTTACGTCAGCAACAGCGAGGGTGACGATATCACGGTAATTGACCTCGCGACTTACAGAGTGATTGCCGACATCCAGGTGGGCGAGCAGGTTCATGGGCTGTGCGCTCCTTCCGACGGACGAAGGCTCTTCACTACCATCGAATCAGAAAACAATCTGAAGGTGATCGATACCACGACAGATAAGGTCGTGGACACAATCCCTCTGACTGGAAGGCCAAACCAGTGTGCCTCCACGCCCAACGGCCGTTATGTGTGCGTGCCCGTTCGCGACAGAAATAGCGTGGATATCGTTGATATGGCGGCGCGCAAGGTGGTCAAGGTTCTGCCGGTTAACCTGCCGCACAACTGTTATGACGCCGACAATGACGCCGCCATGTTTGTGTCGTCCATGGGTGATCAGGAGATCGATCTGATCGATCTGAACAAAATGGCCTACGCCAAGAAGATTCCGGTTGGAGGCATTCCCCGTCCCTACGCGGTATCGAAAGATGGGAAGAGACTTTACGCCGCGCTCTCGGATTTTCATGGCTTTGTGGTCGCGACTATTCCGGATCAAAAAATTGTGGCCCGGGTTGAGCTACCGCCTGCGCCTGCTCTAGCCTGCAGACTTGAGCCACACACGCCTACCCATGGGATCGAGTTATCGCCCGACGGGAAGGAACTCTGGGTGACAAGCTTGGCGGACAGCGGTGTGTACGTCTATGACATTGCGACTAACCACCTTTCAAGGAAGATTCACATCGGAAAGTGCCCCAACTGGATCACTTTTTCGCCGGACGGTCGCTACGGCGCCGTGAGCAATAGTGGCAGCGATGACTCCTCTATCATCGACACGCGCACGCGGCGCGAACTGGCTCGCGTGAAAGTCGGCAAAAGCCCGAAGCGTCTGCTCGCGCTGACGGTGCCATAGAGAATCACGACAATTTCTGACGCACAAAGAATGCCCCCGCTCTTGAGGACCGGGCCTAGCAGGCCGTGTCTAAAATCATTTAACGGTTGATCTTTAAAAATGTCGGTGCTCACGAGGGGTCGGCGGTTTTCCGGGCCACTGTTGCGATCTCTGAAGGACTGGCTACTTCTTGTCTACCCGCACAATCAGGTCGAGATCGGGGGCAACAGTACCTTTCAAATACTTGGCAAAAAATTCCTGGACTAGAGATCGGGTTAAGATGCTCGTGAGCAGGGCCCGTTCAAATGCACTGTCGTCTGGTTTCAGGTCACGCGTGAACCTGCTCGAAACCAGGCCCGCATCGGTAAAGCTCATGTGATCGGCCCCAGTCACCACCACGTAGTAGGTATTGGACTCGCTGCCGATGTACTCACGAGCTCGGGCCTCACCTGACGCGTGCTCTTCGGTAGCAAGAAACAGAAACGGCTTGTGTACTGGAACGGGGCGAATATCCGCGTTCATGCCAGGATAGGTGGAGCCGTCCAGGTTGACGCCGGCCAGAATGCGGGACTCCTCCTTTGTGGCCAGTGCTGCGGTCGTTCCACCCATCGAGTGACCTACGATTCCAACCTTGGCCAAATCCAAATGGGCATGCCAGAAATGATCATGCGAATTCAGTTCCTGGAGCTGGTCGAGAACGAATCGCACATCTGCCACCAAAACCTCGTCCGCGAATTTACCCATGGCCACGCCTTGAGTTCGTCGATCGGCTTCAGCGGGCCAGTAGGGCGTGAATTTGAGTTCATGCCCGTCCGGGAACACCGAAATCAGAGAGTCAGGGGGATGATTGGTGGCGACCACGATGAAGCCGCTACTCGCCAGACCCTCAGCCAGAACTGTGTAGATGGCGGGCACGACACTTGAGCCGTGTTCCAAAAGAACAACTGGAAAGGGGTTGCCCACAGCGATGGGTGCCAGGAGTCTAGCATGCGTGCGCACGAGGCGTTGGAAATCCGGTTGCAGTTTCCACTCTTCGGCCAGCGCATCCGCAGTCTTCTTGTCCATGTAGGGCGCAAGTGCGGACGTATCTTCCACTGCTGGATACCACATCGTGACTAGCAGATCCCGGCTGCGGTGCGGGTCTGTCAACACAACCGTTTCAGTGCCTATGGGGTAGCAGCCATTGGGTTGGGGAAGATCGAATCCTGCCTGGCCTGCATTGGAGGCTTGAGATGGCAAAGTGAGTAGAACCAGTACGAAAATGTGAAAGGCAAAGAATGCAGCCTTGCTGATCATTGCTTTTTACTCCCAACGGCGACGATGGTGTGACCCTTTTCTCAGACGCACAGGGGCCAAGTTCGTGAGCACTGCCCCGACCCGTGACACCCCGTAGCCCAAGCTGCGTGTCCATCCCGATTACCACGACATTCATTCACATCCATAAGCTACTAATCACTTTGCTCTGAAAATGATTCAGGGTACTGTATGGACATGGCGATGGGAACGCGTAAACAGCGTCAGCGGCAAGAAGAGCTTTGGTACCGCCAAGATCTAGCCGAAGCTCCGGGCCATCCTTTCTATCGGCGGCTGAACGAAGTGCTGGACGAGGCAGGCTTCGATGAGTTCTGCGAAGCACGCTGCCGGAAGTTCTATCACGAGAAGCTGGGCCGCCCGTCTCTGGCGCCGGGGATGTACTTCCGGGTGATGCTGATAGGTTTCTTTGAAGGGATCGAGAGCGAACGAGGCATCGCGTGGCGCGTGGCGGATTCTTTGTGTTTGCGGGAGTTTCTGCAGATCGGGCTGGATGAGCGGACGCCGGATCATGTGACCATCTCGCGCACCCGCCGACTGATGGACGAGAGCACGCATCAGGAAGTGTTTGGCTGGGTGCTGCGGCAAGTAGTGCGAGCGGGGTTGCTGAAAGGCAAAACGATCGGCATCGACGCCACCACGTTGGAAGCCAACGCCGCGATGAAATCGATTGTGCGGCGCGACACCGAGGAGAGCTACACCGAGTACCTAAAGCGTTTAGGGGAGGCCGCCGGGCTGGAAGCCACAGATGAAGCGGCACTGCGACGGATGGATCGGCGACGCAAGAAGAAGGGTTCGAATGAGGAGTGGGTGAACCCGTACGATCCAGAGGCCGAGATCACGCGTTTGAAAGACGGCCGCACCGCATTGGCCTACAAGGCTGAGCATGCCGTGGACATGGACACGGGCGCGATTGTGGCCGTGACCACCCACGGCGGGGCGGTGGGCGACACCACGTCGGTGGGCGAGACTTTGCCGGCGGCAGGAGAAGCGGTTGCCGAACAGATTGCAGAGCCGACAGCGGATGGCAAGTTCAAGGTGAACGCGCAGGGCGTGGAGGAGTTGGTGACAGACAAGGGCTACCACTCCGGGGATGTCTTGGTCTCAGCACAGCAATCGGAGGTGCGGCCCTACATCGCTGAACCGGATCGCGGACGGCGGAAGTGGGCGGGTAAACGTGCAGAGCAGGAGGCAGTCTACACCAACCGGCAACGGATCGGTGGCCATCGCGGCAAGCGATTGCTAAGGCGGCGAGGCGAACTGGTCGAGCGCACGTTCGCGCACGCTTACGAGACGGGTGCTCTGCGGCGATTGTACGTGCGTGGAAAGCAGAATGTGCAGAAGAGGCTGTTGCTACAAGCGGCAGCATGCAATCTGGCGCTGCTGCTCAGAAAGATGACGGGAGCGGGTACGCCACGAGCACTTCACGACGTGGTGGCGCACCTTTTTTTCATTCTTTTGCAGCCTCCTCTCGGCTATCAACGCAATCCCCGCGCCTTCGCGTTCGTTGTTGGCTTGCATGTCGCGCCACGCACAGCATCGGGGTCGATGTTTTCGACGGAAAACTCTATGCCAGAAATCGCCGATTTAGGCACGGCCTGCTAGGTACGAAGCAATCTTACTGTTGAACAATCGCGATCGCAATTAACAGGATCATGGTCGGGACGGTGGGGTCGATTTGGGAGCTATGGCGGGTTGCAGATGGGGGAGGATGACTTAGAATTATCAAGGATTAAAGATGGGAGCCCCCCAAGCTGCCGACCTCCCAGGCCAGCAACCTAGCCCCCATCTGTCCGGGGGAGGCGTCTTTAACGCCAGCCCCAGGGTAACCATATCGGATTGCCTCCCCTGCGTGAATAGCCCAACTGTCCTAGAGACCCACCAATAGGTGCCATGAAAAATGGTGCGCAGTGGGATCCCAAATAACCGCGTTATCCTGCCTGCCTTGGGGGCGCGGAACTGACAGAAGAGGAGGATCGCTCGTTCCGAACGGGCTTCTTTACGCACGAATGTGTTACGTGGCAATCACGGCAGGCTTCACAGAATGATTCGCAGCAGCAGCTTCGGCAAGCGGAACAAATGGCAGCTCTCCGCAGTCTGCACACTGGGCAACGTGAGGCTTGCCGCAGGGAATGCTGACGGAACTGCCACATGATACGTACTCAATCTGGCAGGCAGCTGCATCCTCAACCAGCAAGGGAATGACGAGCTTCAGGGCGTCTATTTCCTTGCGTACTCGAACCAGCTCAATCTCCTTTTGGTACAACTCGTAGGCGCGTTTCGCCTCAGCGAACAGACGGGCATGTTCCATGAAGGCTGCGGCGGAGTTAACGCACTGGTTAGCCGCTTCGACGTACGTTTCCATGGTTGGCGCTTGCGGTTCCCTACCGTCTTCCCTTTTCCAGAACTTCTTGACCGTCCCTAGTGGATCTTGGAGGAGGCATGCGATTTGCCTACAAAGGGAACGGTGGGATACCGGCATCGGCTTAAATGCCATAGAGAAGGAAAGCATATCAAACCAACTAGCGAAAAATGAGTGAATTGTTCTCGTGGACAAATGAAAGCGAAAGGTTGCAGGGGTTCTCAGTGCCGCGTCCGCTGAGTACTGCGGACGATCGATTCGAGGGATCGCAACCTTCTGTGGCTATTTGGGCTGGTTGTTGGCGGAAGCGATGCAGGTTGGCTATACTGGGCCATCAAGATCACAATGTCTCGCTTGAACAACCACAAAAGGCAATTGGGGAAAGCGAATGAGTGAACCGATCACATTGAGAAGAGACAACAGCGTCAGTACGCCTGCGATGCCGTCCATGTCGACATACACCGACGCGATGAACAAATTCACCAAGTCGGCGACGGCGTTCATGGAACATGTCCACCTTTTAACCGAAGCCCGGGACGCGTACCAGATGGCGATGACCGCGAGCGCCTCCCTTCGCCATAGTCTCGATGCGGGCGATCAGGCCTTGCGATCCCTGATGACGCAGATGGAGCAGGTGGTCAACGCACATCTAGGTGAGGCTTCTCTTGAAAGGAAAAAGCCGGAAGCGTTAAAAGTTGAAGCGATCAGAACAAACAGCGACAGCACGACCCCCGGCGGAAAGTTTCTTCCGTAAGCATTGGAGTTACTGCTCGTCGCCCTGTTCGCCGGCCGGATCTCGTTGCCACTATTGCACAATTTTTGGGCACTTGACCGGGCCTGATGATCCAACATAGTGTTGCAGATCGGCATCGAACCCCTCACTCCTTACACCTCAAAGGAGAGTCTCCGAGTGTTCCATGGCCACACCGGGCGCTGAATTCGTAACCGTTGACCCAAAAGCCCAAGCGGCGCGGAGCGCCGACACCGACACGGAGCTGCGGGACCTGGAAAAAGAAATCGTCGCGCGTCGCGATTGGCCCCTGCCATCCCTGTTGATGCGAGTCGTTGAAGGGGTTAGCTCAATTACCCGCGCCCACGGCGCTGCCATCGCACTCCGCGATCAGTGGGGCGTCGTCTGCCGCGCCAGCAGGGGGGAAGCTCCCGAAGTAGGTTCACGGCTGCGGCCTGACTCTGCGTTGACCCGAGAGTGCTTGGAAACCGGACAGGTAGTGGTTTGTGACGACACCGAGAGCGACGACCGGGTACGTCGGTCAACCGCCAACGATTTGCAGCTGCGCTCTGCTGTGGTAGTGCCTCTGCAAAACCAAGGCTCGGTGTTGGGAGTCATCGAGGTTCTCTCGTCCCGTCCTTCCGCCTTCAGCCCAACCCAGGTTGCTGGATTGGAGCGCATCGCCCAATTGCTTGCGGGTATTTTGGCTGCCGCGCCAGCGGACGCCGAAATAAGGAACAAAGATGTTCTGGCGGATGTGCCCTCGCTTCCTCAAGGACTCGCGGGAATCGCTGTTGCCCCTGCACCGACCGTCGCCCCGCCTAAGCAACAGAAGTCAACGCTCAAGATGTTCCTGGCGGCAGTTGCAGCCATTCTGCTGCTCTTGCTTTTGATGTTTCTGGCTGTGCCTCGCCCTCGGCGAATGGCGGAACCATCTCCCCCGACCACCCCGCCTGCCCCGGCTCAGAACCATCCCACGCAACCGCCAAACATCCGTCCTGAGCCCAAGCAACCGCTAGCTCTCGGGTCTGACGGTTCGTCGCATCCGAACCTTCCCACTGCAGCATCAAGATCTCTCCCCGGCCCTGCTTTGAATCCGCCCATCGAACCAGTCTCCGCTCCGCCGGAAAAATCTTCGTTGGCCAAAGGGGAAACGATTGAAGACGCAGCAGCGCCGGTCATTCGCCCGGTCGCACCCGCGATCGTGATTCAGGGAGCTCCGCCGGGAACACAGATTTTTGTTGATGATCAGTTGGTCGCCTCCACAAATCAGGCGGGTCAGGCTGGTGTTTCGACGCTCGCCGCCGGCCAACATCACTTGCGTCTGAGAGTCAATGGCTATCGGGATTTCGATCAGGATGTTAACGTGCAGTCAGGTAAGACCTCCACACTGAACGCGAAACTCGATCCCCTCGATCTACCGACTTGGAGTGCACCCGCGAAGCCTCCTGTTCTTGCCGTGACAACAGCGATTCCCGCACCAGTCAAGTTGACTCGACCACACCCTCCCGAATTCGTGTTGGATCGCACCTTCAAAGCCCACAATGGGTGGGTTACGACAGTGGCCTTCACCCCAGACGGCCAGCGCCTCGCTTCGGGAAGCTGGGATCGTACGGTTAAGTTCTGGGAAGTGTCGACTGGTGAGCAATTGGGCGCTGTGGCCAACAACATGAAAGAGGTCCAGTCTCTGGCCTTTAGTCGGGACGGACATTGGCTGGCGACAGAGAATTCCTCGGACACTACAAGCCTGCGCGATCCGTCGACCGGACAGGAGATTCGCTCGCTTCCGAGCGACAAGCCCTTGGGCCCGCTGGGCAGCAACTGGGTATATTCGATCGCTTTCAGTCCCGACGGCCAGTGGCTGGCCTCCGCCATCGACGACAAAACCGTCAGGCTCTGGGACGTCAACACCGGACAAAAGGTACGCGACCTGACTGGGCTCCGCCGCGCCGTGGTCTACATCGCCTTCAGTCCAGACGGCCGACTCCTGGCTACCGGCGACGACCAAAAAGACATCAGGATTTGGGACCCAGTTACGGGTGAAGAAATATACAAGCTAAGCGGTCACAAGAAGCCGGTATATGCGGTGGCTTTCAGCCCGGACGGTCGCTGGTTGGCCTCTGCCAGTGCCGATAAGACCGTAAAGATATGGGACCTGGCCATAGGCCATGAACTGCGCACGCTAGCTGGTCATGGAAACATGGTTAGCAGCCTTGCATTCAGCCCGGACGGTCGCTGGCTGGTTTCGGGCAGTTGGGATAAAACCATCAAGGTCTGGGATGTACAAACGGGGCGGGAAGTGCAAACCCTGGCTGGGCATGACCACCCTGTCTATTCCGTCGCGTTCGATTCTCGAGGACAGTGGTTGGCCTCGGGCAGCGAGGACGGCACTATTAAGCTCTGGCGGTTAGGTAGCGCATCAGACCAAAGCGGGTCCCCGCGATGAGTAAGTTCTTCCATTCTTGAAAGTTCCTTTGGGAGTAGAAATCATGAGTAATAACAAACATCTCAAGATCGCCTCGAACGCGAGGCGATTCGTAAGCATGCTCGCCATTGTGCTGATGATGATTGTGGGACGCCGGATCACTTTCGCCCAAAGCCTTAACTGGGAAGGACAGACGGGTGTTTTCGTGACCCCGCTGGCCTATTCAGTTTCAACCGGCGACGCAACCCTCAGCTTGCCGGTTGTCTCTTATCACTACCTCAACGCCGGACCCGTCCTCGGTAACTTCCATCAGCTATCGATCACGATGGGAGCCTTCAGCCGGGTCGAGTTCGGCTACACCGGAAATCTCCATCAGGATGGAAGCACGACTGGCCTGAGCCCCTTGTGGAGTGGCGGTTTCAATGCATTTCACGGGAAGGTGAATATTTTCCGGGAGCGGCGCGGTGGCTTGCCCGCGTTGTCGGTGGGCTTCGTCGCCCGCACCCAGGTTCGAAATGTGGGCGGAGTCATCCAGGGTCACGACACAAACAATCAGGATTTCTATGTCGTGGCCACCAAGACCATCACCCACTTTCGGAAGCTCCCGCTGGTGTTCAATGCTGGCTTCAAAGCCACCAACGCCTCTCTGCTAGGGCTCGCGGGAAATGCTCCCGGCTATTCCGGCCGGGGATTCGGCGCCGCCGGCTTTGCGTTTAAGGGGCCGGGCAGAAGCACCATCCTTCTTGGTTCCGAAGTCTTACAGGAGCCGCGAAGCATTCAAGGCCTGCCCGGCGCGGTGATACCAACGACAATCACCTACGCGGTTCGCATCGTGCCATCAGGAGCTCTGCCGATTCACGGTTGGGGCGTCGAAACACCCAAGCTCACTCTCGATTTTGGGGTGGCTCAAGCCGCGGGCAATATCATGCCCGGCGTGAACCTCCAGGCACGGCACCAATTCGCATTTGGCATCTCGTACGGCTTCTAGCGAAACATTGGAAATTGGTTTTGGCAGACGCGATCGAATCGAGCGGAGGTTTGCACAATTCTACAGTGGGCGTACAGCAACTACCCGATTCGGTACCGTTCGCCCAGAGGCTTAGGATTGACCTTCCCAACTAACCGAACAGCGGGGGATGCAATGCGCAGCGATGAAATTAAAAACGGGCAGCGTTTTCAGGACGGAACAGGGCTGACAGTGAGGGTTGGAGACATTGATAGCACCGACCGGGTCCACTTCTCCGTGATCGTAGATGGCAAAGTCGCGGACCACGGCGACATGTCCCATGCAGCCTTCGTCCATCGCTTTTCCAGAATTCAATCCGTGGAAGACACTTGTGTACGAATTAAGCGTCTCGGCTATGTTGCCCGTGGATGTGTACGAATTTACGGTGAAGAGTTCGAATTGCTGTCCGACCCTTTCCCGGAGCATGATCGGGTCGCAATTCGCGCTCGGGCAAAGGGCGACTCAAGCATTCGCTTGCTACGGCTTCCCGTAACCCTCGTGCAGGGCGACCGAGGACAGCGAAGATCCAGATCAGTGTGACTTGATTTATTTTTTGTCTCGCGAACGCTCGCGTCCGTTAGCGCCTAATCCGAGGTTGGACCCAATCGACCGCGCCGGTAGTGCAGAGGCGGTCTGCTGGAAGGTATAACTGTTCCTGCACCCATCCCGACCAGGGTTTTGGTAATTGGGGTGCCGGTTCGAGCCCGACACCCCGTTTTAATAAGCAGCGCGTGAAGAGTTTTCTGTTACGCGACTGCCTCGTCCTGAGACGCGGAAACCGCGCGCCGCCCGGCCGCTTTCCCGAGGAAGTTTAACAGTTCAGAATTTACTTCTTCCGCGTGTGTCCATGTGATGCAATGCGGCCCGCCCTTGACCACTAATGAGCGTGCCCCCTTGATCAGTTTAACGGTCCGAGCTCCCGAGGCCTCAATCGGCAGAATTCGATCCGCATCGCCGTGAATGACCAAGGTGGGTATGTCAATTCGTGCCACATCTTCGCGGAAGTCCTCATGCCAGGTTGGGACGCAAGCGAGCGACGCCGTGGCTGAGGCGCCAGCAGCGAGATTCCAACTCGCCTGGACAGCCTGCTCGCTCACACGTTTGCCCAACTGGAGATCGGTGTTGTAGAAATTCTTGAAGAAATCGGTAAAGAATGTGTAACGGTCCGCGGCGACCGCTTTCTGGATTCCTTCGAAGACGCTGCCATCCACGCCTTCCGGATTGTCCGACGTCTTTAGCAGATACGGGGGGACGCCCGAAATGATTACCGCCTTGCTCACCCCCTTCGATCCGTACTTGCCCAAGTAGCGAGCAACTTCGCCGCCACCCATCGAGAAACCAACCAGTGCGAAATCGCGGAGTTTGAGATGGGTTACCAGTTTGTGCAGGTCCTCGGTGAAGGTGTCGTAGTTGTAGCCCGTTGTGGGCTGGCTGGACTTGCCGAAACCTCGGCGGTCGTAGGTAATCACGCGATAACCTGCTTCTAGGAGAACTGGGACCTGCTTCTCCCAGGAAGCACCGCTTAATGGATATCCATGGATCAGGACAACCGGCTTACCCGAACCGTGGTCCTCGTAGTAGAGGTCGATGTTACCGGAATTTTCCTTTCCGACATTAATGTATGGCATGGGGGATTCTCCTTTTCTTGGTGTACTCGCTGGAGTTGATGGGCGTTAACGCCCTGACGTTCTCGGCCTGCGTTATAGGCCGTGCGATATTTCTGACAAGAACCAGGTCCGGCGCTCGGTTTGGTCACTCCGTCCCAGTATTGCAGCTTCCAGGACACCTTCGCGCGAATCGTCCTATTTTGTCTGAGATGATGCCTGAGGGAGCCGAGGTGCAGAAACTCTTTGCGTCCCTGCAATATTTCTCGGGCTGACTCGTCTACAGGGGTGGATGGACGATGCGCTTCGCTGGGAGGACCGGATTCCGTCGCCTGGTGCTGGACCTGAATCCGTCGCCTGGTGCTGGACCTGAAATCCGCCTAGGCCAAAGCTTAAGGTTGATATTCGCCTTATGTTCGCCTACACTGGAAGGCGTCTTTGAGGGCTCCGAGTTCCGGGAGGATTGAAGCATGCTGACTGTAACTGTCGAAAACCGCCGCGAAATCACAACCTTGCATTGCTTTGGCAGAATTGTGCGCGGTAGTGAGACTGCCATTTTGTGCTCGGCAGTACACCAGGAGGGCCGGGATGTCGTTCTTGACCTGGCCCTGGTGGATGCAGTGGACGCGGCGGGAATCGGAGCTTTGCTTTCGCTCCAAGCCGCCGGGGTTTATCTCACACTCATGAATCCCACCGAGCAAGTGAAGGAAATATTCAAGGCCACCAGACTGGACTCGATCTTTGAGATACGTCAGTCCAGATCGAGTGCCGAGACAACGGAATCAACGCAAGCAGGCTTAGCGGAGAATGAGTCCCGGAGACTTTGCGCACCGTAAATCTGAGCTCGTGAGGCCATATGCCAAACGAATGAGTGCGCTCGGTCGCTTTCGTGGGGTCGCGCCCATGGCCGATGTCGTTCGCGCCGCCCCACACCAGGCCAGTGAATCGGTGGATCATTCTCGGGCATCGAAATGTAGCAGGGTCGCGGGTTTGGACTATGAATGATCTGAAGAGGTTCGAAGAGGAAGTCTCCAGGTGGCCGAACATATCCGTTCATGCGCATCGCTTTGGCGGAAGAGAATTCCGCTTCGGAAGCGCGGAAGTTGGACACATCCATATCGGCGGGGTCGTTGACATTCCCTTTCCCCGAAAGGTTCGCGATGAGCTCTTGGCAGAGGGTCTTGCCGAGGAGCACCGCTGGGTTCCCAACTCGGGCTGGACCACTTTTCAGGTCCGCAGCGAAGAAGACTTCAAGCATGCAGTGTGGCTCCTGCGGCTGTCATATCTTCGATATGCCATGAAGACCGCCGCTGCTCCCCGCGAGCTGTTCGACCGGCAAAGTGAGGAACTGCATCTGAGCCCTAAGTTTAGATCGCTGCTCGAGCCTTTCTTGCCTGTAAAGTCAGCCCCACCCGGCTCATCGCAGATAGAGCCTGGTCTTCGACACGCTGGCAGGTGATGAGTGTCATCGCCCTGATTACAACACGTATCAGGCCCGTTATAATCACGCCGATGGCCAGCGACGCCTTTCTCTCGTGGGCGAACCGGACCGTGCTTCGCCCGGGCCGCGAAGAGCCCTACCTGTCGATCCAGGACATCGTCGTTTTCGTCCGCGATCTGGACGTGAGTAAGCGGTTCTACCTGCAACAATTGGGCTTCGAACTCATCACCGAACAACGCCTTCCCACCGGCGAGCGCTGGATCGAAGTGGCGCCTCCCGACGGCAGCGCGAATCTCGCGCTAGTTGAACCAAAGCCCGACCAGCCGGAATACAAACTGATTGGCGGCTACCGCTGGGTCCTCTTCATGACCGAAGATGTCCACGCCAAGTACAAAGAATGGAGCGAACGCGGTGTTCGTTTCTTAACTGCTCCGGAGACGCCGGGGTGGGGCGGCACCTATGCGCGTTTCGAGGATCCGGACGGGAATGCGTTTGGCCTGGAAGGCTTCGATGAGGTGAGGCAAAGCCTGGAGTTGCGTCGGCAGGCGCACGCCGAGAAACTCGAATCCGAACGCCGCACCGCCCAAGAACTGGAAATAGCGCGGCAGGTGCAGGCGCGGTTGTTTCCGCAGATTCAGCCGGAATTGAAAACGGTAGAGTACGCGGGTATCTGCGTGCAGGCGCGCCAGGTGGGAGGGGATTATTTCGATTTCCTGAATCTCGGGCCGCACCGGCTGGGGTTGATCATCGGTGATGTTTCCGGTAAGGGGATCGCCGCAGCTCTGCTGATGGCGAATTTGCAGGCCAGCCTGCGAAGCCAGTCGGCGTTGGCCTTCGATCAGCCCGAGGCGTTGCTCCGGTCTGTGAACCGCCTGTTCTATGACAACACCGGCGACAGTGCCTATGCCTCGCTTTTGTTTGCCGATTACGACGAGGCGGCGCGGCGACTACGCTACGTCAATTGCGGCCATTTGTCAGGTCTCTTGGTAAGAAGCGACGGCAAGGTGGATCGGCTCGAGTCCACCAGCACGCTGCTCGGGTTGTTCAGAGAGTGGAATTGCTCGATGCGGGAGCAGGAGCTCTCTCCCGGGGACGTGCTTGCGCTTTACACTGATGGGATCACCGAGGCCAGTAACGAGCGAGGAGAGGAATTTGGCGAGCGGTGCCTGATTGAATCGCTGCAGCAACATCGGGAGCTGCCATGCCAGGCTTTGTTGACCGCAATCGTGGATGGTGTTCGCCGATTCAGTTTTCAGGAACAACACGACGACATTACGGCGATCGTCGCGAAGTTCAAAGCTACTAGCTAACGTGTCGTCGGGCGGATTGCTGTTTTCCGATTCTTACTTCACCCGATCCGCAGCGTGGTCATTGGCAGAGACCGGGAGGGTACGGGGATGGCGTCCCATGACCTCCAAGACATCGTTCGTCACCAACGCCGTTTCGCCTTCGTACCCAGCGAAGTGAAAACCGTTCTTCCTGCCAAACAAGTCGCGCCCTTGTGCCGCCCCGCTAGACAGGGAATTCGATGCCGATGGCCGGCGTCGAGCGTCAATCATCCTCGATTCGCTGATTTGACGCCATAATTCTTTCTGCCGCCTCCCAGACTCGCGGAAGGAAACGCTCGACCTCTGCCGAGCGTCGCCGAACGTCGGCAAGTGAAGCGATGTCGAGGTCGTCCACCAGATCGCGATAGCTGTCGCTGAGGCCGTGCGGCAGTTCTGCTGTCCCGTCTCCCGAGAGCACCTTCTGACATCTGGAATGGGTGACGGCGATCCAGAACATCGCTTCCCGATGGTAGCCGCGCTCGATAAGTTCCAGGCTCCCGTCGATTGCGATGGGGCGGGCGATGTCGCTAAGGTCCGATGCGAAGGGAAACGGCGTCTTGATGGCTTTCGTGGCTGTGTCGAAGACGTCCGCGAGCGTGGCTAGGTGCTGGCCAACTCGCCCGCAGCGTATCCGAGTGGTTCCCAACAACTCTAGCAGCGTTTCGTAAAACTCAACGTCGCCATAGTCCGCCAATAGCTCTCGGACAGCTACGTACCGCGCACGCACGGTGGGGTTTCTCAGGCCCGCGACAAGCAGGACATGACTCGTTATGCCTGCCCCGAAAAGGCACGCGATCACAAGATCATGAAGCGGAATCCCTTCCTGGATCGACCGCAGGTGTCCCCGGACTCTGTCCCTGGCATTAACACAACGCCGACGGACCCACTGCCGTTTGGCATACTCCCGGGACACGATCGCGCGGAGCGCAGTCAGATGACCTGATGGATCGAGTAGAATGCTGGCCGTCCGAAAACTCGGGGCCAGATGATAATCGCTCAATACCAAGTCGGATGACTGAAGCTGATCATTGGTCAGGTACGAGGCTTCAAGAAGTACTTCGTGATACCTGAACTTGCCAGACCTCAGTTTGCCACGCCTGGAACCTTGGTTCGGGTCTGTGAGGACGACCATGATATCGAGATCCGACGTCGTCGTCAGGTCAGCGTCATCGGGAAGCCAGTTCGTAGAACCGGCAGTGTAAGCTCCGCAAAAGCCTGGTGTACCGCTGGCTTCCTCAATCACCCACTGCCGCGCCGTCTCTCTGGCTTGCCCGACCCTCATGATCACCTCGTTGTGCTTCGTTGCTCCAGTCGTCTGTCAGAGCTGCACTACTGACGTTGCCGCCAACCATCTGCGCCATTGCGGACGCGGTGCGGTGGCGGCCGGGATCCTTGAGCAAAATCGACCGACACCGGGCGACTCGGTACGCAAACGGCTAGCCATACACGATTATTCCCGCCAATCCTCAGGGTTACACCTGATGGCTGACAGTGATCCCTCAGAGCAATATGAAGCGAGCTCAACGATAGGACCTCAAACTGGGAAGGAACGACATCCGAGAGGGTGCTGTTCCTTTGTTGCTTTCAGGCGAATCGGATGACTGGAGGTACTTGTGACCGCCATCGCGTTTCTCATCGTTGCGCTACTGGCCTTTCTGCTTTCATTCCGAGAAATACCCAAAACGGGAAGGCGGCCGTAGGCAGCCATGGATAACCGACGGGATAGCAAAACACGTTCATCAGTTCATCCTTTCTTGTACTTTGGCTGGACTTACGACCTTGCAAATGGACCTTCTGCAATCGTCGTCGCCAATTTGGGTTTCTGAGCATGGTGCGGTAGGTGACAGGCAGGAAGTTGCCGTGCCGAAGGTCCTTGTCGTCTCAAAACAGAAGGCAGGCAGACTGGCCATGGCTCAGGCGGTGGGGCAGACCTTGCTGGCGAGCCCACTCCTGAGCACGCTCGCCAAGTGCGCGCCGTAGCCAACCTCCGAGGTGAAGGATGCCGTGCTCTACGATTTGAGTCTACGCCGCCTCGCATCGGCCCGATCGGGATTCACTCGAGCATTCTTCGCCCACACAGGCCAGTAACAAACGTCTCCAGCCCAGACGACGCTCAAGCCACTGAGCGACCACCGTGTTCCGTTTGACGTGGCTGCTCAGGTCGTCGGAAGTCAGTGTCCGCCAGACGCTTTTGGCGCCATCTGAAATGAGCGTTCGGACCTGAATGCTTCCGCTGCCGATGCGGTACTCTCGGGTTCGAGATCCGTCGCTAGAATCGACGCAAAGCCGATCGTCTTGCATTAACATAGCCGCCCCCTCCCCTGCATGGTGACGCCCGCCGACTGCGGTTGCAATACCGTCACTGCCTTAGATCCCCGACTCAAAATATGTAGTGAGGAACGGAACGCCGGTTGGGTGTTCGCGCGCCGATGACCCCGAACCGGACATCCGCAGAGCAACCATCCGTCATCCAAATCCGCTGCCACCAGAGGAAGTGGCCATGATGACGATAAAGCTGGTTCTGTTCCTGCTGCTAACCACTCTGGGCCTGGTGTGGACTGAACGACACGCTAGTATTACTCACTCTCTGATCTCAAAGGATAGAAACCAGCGTCAGCAGGCCCAAACCTTGTCCACAGCCAGCAGCCAAGAGAAACCAAGTCCAAGCATCAAGTTGCTGCCCGGCCGGCGGGGGTTGACTAAACGTAGCAAATTCCTGTCAACCTACGCGGACAAACCACAATCCGATGCGAAAGCCGTGGTTCAGTAATCGGCTTCGCAATATCGGCGCCAACGACTGTTTCTCCCTGTGGGAGCTGCGTAACGAAATGTCCCAAATTGTGCGCCGGTGCTGGCGGAGTGGTGGACCTCCTGACCATGGACACTTAGTTTTTGCCCCGTCCTGGCTGGCAGATGACGTTGCAACTCGACTATACTGAGCCGTCAAGATCAGAATGTCTCACCTTAGTCCGCACAAGACGAAATTGGGGAAAGCGAATGCGTGAACCGATAGCCTTAAGAAGAGAAAACGGCGTCAGTACGCCTGCGACGCCGTCCACGTCGACATACAGCGACGCGATGAGCAAATTCACCAAGTCGGCGACGGCGTTCATGGAACATGTGCACCTTCTAACCGAAGCCAGAGACGCCTACCAGATGGCGATCGCGGCTAGCGCATCTCTTCGCAATAGTCTCGACGCAGGCGACCAGGCCTTGCGATCCCTGATGACGCAGATGGAGCAGGTAGTCAACGCACATCCAGGTGAGGCCTCTCGCGACCGGAAAAAGCCGGAAGCGTTGAAAGTTGAAGCGATCAGAACAAACGGTGACAGCACGACCCCCGGCGGTGCGTTTCTTCCGTAAGAAGCAGAGCCCGCAAAAGAAATGAAGGCCTCATGGTCCGACCCTCATTCGTTTAGCTCCACTGGCTGACGGGTTACGAATGGGCGACCATTTTTACTCCTCTGACCCTTGTGACCTGGCTGGACCAGGTCCCACAACTCTTCACCTGCCGG